>Ga0209489_100066_pt1 | contig 143230 bp, 59 predicted proteins | sample SiratrowhiteBW_FD_187527 | JGI IMG/M metagenome (GOLD analysis project Ga0209489, IMG submission 187527) | Root nodule microbial communities of legume samples collected from California, USA - Siratro white BW (SPAdes) (version 2) | ecosystem: Host-associated > Plants > Roots > Nodule | place...
TATATATATATATATATATATATATTTCTTTTTAATTTAATTTTTCTAACTTCTGCATGAGCTAGTTTAACTTACCCAAGAGATTCATTTCATTTCTTATTTTCCTCTCTCAGTAGTACTTCTGTAAAAATTGTTGAAACAAGTCCAAAAGGAGAAGAATGAAGATGGTTTTTCCTTTTAACCTTTGGAGGAAGTTAAAGATTAATTTTTTAAAGCTTAAAATCAGTTCTTAAAATAAACTGAAATAATAGACCTGAAGGAGCTACCATGCAAATTAGAAGAAGTTAAGAGATTTTCTTTACTGAAAATATAGTTTTTTTATTATTATTATTTTTTTAATGGAATATTCTCAAAAAAGAAGAAAAACTCTTCTTGCTTTGGCTTCAAACTTACTCAAATTAATAGTTTGTTTGGTTTCATAACTATGTTTAGGTGAAATAATTAAGCAGAAAAACATTAGCATGTTTCTCTAAAATTAAAATTAGTTTATGTATAAGTTAATTAATTGAAATGTTTTTGTTAAAGTTGATTTTTAATCTGTGCACAAACTTGTGAAGTTTATTCAAACAAAACCTCAAAATAAACTAATTTTAGTTTTGGGGTTTGTGTTTTCATTCTTTTTAGTTCTGGATTATTTTTGTTTTCCTAGTTGATTTCTCAGTTGTTGATCGGTTGTTCATGTTAGTGAAGATTCAATGAAGGTCTTACCCGTGTAGTGGACGTAACTGTTACTATCATGTTTGAAAATTTTGGTGCTTTTATATGAGAATGTTGAGGGCCATGTTTATTAGGATTGACTTATTTTCAAAAACATTTAAAGAAAACAGAAAGATTTTTTTTTTGAGAATTTTCTTTTTTCCTTTTTTAAAGATGGGATAATCCTTCTGATGTTGTGGTTGAGCGTGTTATTTAGGAGAATTTTGAGGTAAATAATATCTACTAATGTTTGGTCTGGAATTGAGTCAATGTGTGATCCGTGCAGTGCATTGAAGTACTTTCACTGTCAAAGAAACATATTTTTCCTTCTTCATTTTGTACATTGAAATTCAGAATTAAGTTGGAATTCCTGGAAGTACTTTCCCAGCTTTTATCAAAACACTGCCTTAGTCTACTTCACCTGATGATAAGGCTTTAGTTTTTTTAAAAATGTGCTTAGTTTACAACATAAATTCTTGGAGCATCTTGCTACACTACATGAGCTAGCAAGACAATCAAAATGTGGTGAAGGAGTAATTATTGAAGGCTTTTCATACTTTTCTTACAACAGAAATCTTTCGCATTCTCAACCTTTTTTGCCTTATTGGAGTCTGTAAAGCTATTTTTTTCATTTATGTGGTTTATAACTCATACCACACTACTAATAACACATGTTAAATCTTGGAGAGATTATGTTAAGCACTGATTGTTGGCCCGTGGTCATGATATTACTGTTTAGCTCAATTCCTCAGTAAGTGGTGAATGAGTTCAGCAACATTTTCACCTGTGTACCCAGTATTTTGTGATCATCTTCACACAAGTGGCTTACATTTGCACAATGGAGTGACTTCAGTAGTGAGGTTAAGTTTTGGGGAATTTCATTTGTATCATCAAATTTATTCTACAAGCACATGAGTGCATAAGCATTTATAACGTGCTAATATAGAGGAAAAAGTAAGCAATTCTGTGTTTGTATGGACTCTTCAGCAGTTGACATTGTCTTTTGTTATTGCAGTTTTCAGGAGGAATCCCTGAAGAATGGCTCTGCAATTGGCAGCAATGCTTATAAGGATGTGACAAAGGAGAAAACCTTTGGTCTTCAACCTGTGTCATCTTACACTTCTGGTGAAGGTTTGCCATATGCACCTGAAGGGTGGCCTAATGCTGGTGATATATGGGGCTGGAAAGTGGCGGGAAGGAGGGCCAGGGATGGACATTTTACTGACAGATCCCTTACCCCTCCAGCATCTCTTCAGAAGGGTCGTCGCAAGCTAGAGTTTTGGAGCAAGGCTGATATTAAGAGATATCTTCAATTAAATTTTCCTGACATGACACCAGAAGCATTCTTTGCTTTATTTAGCTGGCAGATTCCCTCAGCTGACCAAACCCCCACAAAAGGTTAGCCCAAAACAGTTTCGCAATTTTCTTTTTCAACCATGTGCTGTTATTTTCTATTCATCTTTGCCTAGTTTTATTTGGTTGTTTTTATTTTGGTATTGTTTGGATTGGCTGTAGTTTAAGTATTTCAATTTTTTTTCCTGCATAAAAGCCCTTCTATTTTGTCTCAGTTTACTTAGTCATAGCTGATACTTTTCCCCCATGATTATCATGAGCCCCTACATTGTTTAACATTTACTCACACCAAAATGATTCACGGCTTTTTGTTATTTAATTGATGAGATGTGTTGGGATCTTATTTGCTAGAAAGGAGCAAGGCAAGAATCTTTTTGGTCTGAACTTTGTGAAATAAGTCGTTATTCTCTTATTATCTACATAGGAACTTGACTTCTAACTCGTACCTTTGCAACTTTTGGCCCCTCCATCTTATGTATTTTTCTTATTGCATGATGTATATGGCCTTCTAACCTTACAATCACCGGAAACAGTAGAAGATGGTGATACTGGTACCCAGAGAAAGTCAAGACGGAAAACGAAAAGTGTTGGTCGCCCAACTAAGAAATCCTCCGCCCTAGTTCCTTTCGGGTCCCTTGCAACACCTGATCAAGTTGCAAACTTTGATGCATATCTTGATAACTTGGATGTCATGCTTGATATTCCTCAAATTGAGTCAACAGCATCGGATCAAGATGCTTATGCTACTGCGATGGATGTTGAATCGATAGAGTTTTGCAAGAAAAAGCTTTCTTCCCTTCTTGCTCTAGATTTCCCTTCATTGGTCTCAAGCAGTGATGTTGCAGAACTTGCAACACTTGCATCACAAATTCGTGAAGATCCCAATCTCACTGTTGATCAACTGTTCAAGTTAAAGTTGGTGGAACAAGTTCCCTTAGCCGGTGAGGCCTTCCTTGAGGCTAAGGGGAGCATTGAAGAGGCAGACAAACTCATGGCTGATCTAGACGCAAAGAAACTCAAAATTCCTGGTCTCAGAAAAGAGTACAACGACTTGAAGGAAAAAATGTCTGAGAGAGAGGCTGAAATGGACATAAGTGCTTTATCTATCCAAGAAATTGATGATCAAATTCGGCAACTCCAATCAAAACGGAACCGGATATCTAGTGCCCTTGAAACCATGCAGAAGGATAAAGATAGCCTCACTTCTGAACTATCAAACGTTGCCAACTCAATTTCATCCCTTGTTAATGAGATTCAGTCTGGATTATCTCAGAAATCAAAATGGGATCTGAAGAAAGCCAACAATGTTCGACGTGTAGCTGAGATACAAGAAAAGTTCATCACTTTAAGAGGGTTAACGTTTTAATCAAAGTTTCTCACTGTGTTAAGAACTCTTTAGGATAATAACTATCTATGACAGTGATATTATGTAATATATCTATCTATGTTTCTAACTAATGGGTCTGCATCTATTGGAGGCTTTGTGATATGTGGTAACGCCTGTAGTCAAGTTAAAACTGCAAAATGACCTTTTTTATTTTAACTACTCTTTCCTCATGATACCTTTTTTTTACTTATTTTTATGCACATTTAATATTTGATTAATGATATATATACATGGTTAGAGTAGTTTTAAGGAAAAAAAATTGTCTAAAATGTAGATTACATTGTAGAAACTAAAAGTAAAGCAAAAGTTATTTTTCGGTAAACACTCTTCATGGTGTTAAGTGGGTATGTAATTTAATTTTATAAATTTTGTAATTGATCTTAAATATTAATGCTTAAAATGTCTTTTTTTGTCATTCAAAAATATAATATCTCTTAAGCAACATATATCATGTTATGCTTTTGATAATAACAAAATCTTTTAATTTAACTTATTACCTTCTTTCGAATTTTTTTTTTCAGATATAATTTTTTAAAAATTACACAAATAAACTCGTTGCCAGTCTATTACTTATATAGACCTGATCCTTCGGCCATTTTAGAAATCGGGCTCCCAGGGCCGTCATATCCGAATTTAATTTTTCGAAAATTGAACTGTGACCTAGTTGTTTTTATTTCAAAATATATATATGAAAAGTAATTTTAAAAAATCGATAAATTTAATTAATAATTAATATATTTAATATAATTTAAAATCATATATAAAACTTACAATTATTAGAAAACATTGTTAATAAGAAGTAATTATGATTAAGATTATTGATATTTAACTTAAATTTATGAATATTATTAAAAGTGATACAAAACATAATTATGAGTAATACTAATAATAATTAGTTCTTTTAAAATTATGTTGTCATAAAATTAATTAAAATATTTAAAATATTACAAGTTATTTTAAAATCTAACATTAAAATGTTGATTTAAATGATTTTATAATTAATTACAGCACACGACAAATTCTTCCCCGAAATTCATCTCCTCCTGTTACAATGTAGCGGTCTCTCCTATAAATATATAGTATAAATATTTTGGCAGATAATTTATTGTTGAATTAATTAAAATTTAAATATTTCATAAATTTATTTTTAATTAAAATTTTATTAAAAAAATTTATTTAATAAAGTTCTTAAAATACTTTATTATTTTTATCTTTAACTTATCTAACAAATATCTTTATTGTTTTTTTAATTTTTTCTAGTTTGTCCGCGAACCCACTTATTTCTTCTTCAAAATAAACTGATAAAAAAATTGGGGAATAAAAACTCAAATTCATCAAAAGAAATCGAAAAAGAAAAGATAGAAAAAAATAGTCAAATAACAATATGGCTTAAATAAAAATAGAAATCTAAAACCCTAATTAAATCTAAAACCCTAATTAAAAGTTGAAAATAGTTAATTTTTTTAGTTAAGGTGTCATTATTCTTAATATATATATATTTTTTAATTTCTTATAATCTTAGAAAAACAACTCTTGGTCTTCTAGTGAATCCAAGGGTTATTTGTGTTGTGTAGTAATTTCTACTTTTTCTTCCATTCTTCTGCATTTTTCTTCTCAATTTTTCTCTATGGATTCAAACGAAACCCAGTGGGGTTCCAAGGCATGGCACCTTCTATCTCTCCTTCGCGCCAAATCCCCTCTCATTCAATGCATAACCAACTTCGTCTCCATGGACATCGTCGCCAACACCCTCCTCTCCGCCGGCGCCTCCCCCGCCATGCTCCACGCCGTCCAGGAGCTCCCCGACTTCACCCCCCGCGCCGCCGCCCTCTGCGTCAACGTCGGCACTCTCTCCCCCTCCTGGCTTCCCGCCATGAAAGCCGCCGCCGAAATCTGCAACACGCTCCGCACGCCCTGGGTCCTGGACCCCGTCGCCGTTTCCGCCTCCGCCTTCCGCTTCGAAGCCTGCCAGGAACTGCTTCTTCTCCGCCCCACCGTCGTCAGGGGAAACGCCTCCGAGATCATCGCGCTCTCACTCGCTTCCGCAGAACCGAACGCCACTGCTTCCAAGGTAATCAATCAATCAAACAATTTAATTTCTAACAAATATATTAAACCCTAACAATTTAGACACTCACGAAGATTGAGTTATTCATAGATTTTTGTTTGTATTTTATTTTTTAAATTAAAATATTGATTCAATTGTTTTATTAAAACACTATGTAATATAGCTCCATTGTGAAGGGTGTGGACAGTGTTCACGAGTCAATGGATGCTGTTGAAGCAGCAAAGGTCTTAGCTCGGATAAGTGGTGCCGTAGTTGCAGTGTCAGGAGCCACTGACATTGTCACGGATGGAAATCGAGTTGTTGGTGCTCACAATGGGGTGGCCATGATGCAGAAAATAACAGCAACTGGGTGTTCAGTCACTGCACTCATTGCTGCCTTTGTTGCTGTTGACAAAAGCCATGCTTTGGATGCCACAGTGTCAGCATTAGCAGTATTTGGTGTCGCTGGTGAGCTAGGAATGAAGATGGCCAAAGGTCCAGCATCGTTGCGAATGCACTTGATTGATGCACTCTACGGACTTGATGAAGCTGCCTTGAATTCTCATGTTAATATCACCAGTCTGTGATGAAAATATGAAGATCCTGCATGCGAATTGGTAATTATCATAAAATTCTTGTGTTATAATTTTCTATGGTGTCCATTGATTGAACAGGAATGTGGATTGTTAATTCAATGAGATGGTGCAGTAAAGATCCCTCTACAATTTATGACAACAATCACTTGTATCTACTTAGTAACGACAGAATCTTCATATAGTTTAAAATGACTCAGGATTTCACCCCTTTCTTAGTATGGCCATCATTTTGTATGTATAGGTTTTTGTGTTCAGATTAAACTCCTAGTTTGTTTCGTTTATAGGATTTGATTTGGTGGAAGTTGTTTGTGAACTCCTGCTGCGTTGTTAATCATATCGTCAACTGGTAGACTAGTGTATGCATATGAACTAATAAGTGACATTTTCTTCCATTTCATGATTCATATGCAGTAACTTCTCTTTCATTGTCTGAATTTTTCTTGATTATCTTTCATCATGCTTTGTTTTTCTTTTTTTCTCTCTCTACAGCATATGTTGACACCATACAATAGCTAATGCTTTTGGAACATAATGCTAGCTTATTACTGATTTGCTTAATTTTATAGTTTTACTTGTAAACTGCCATTGGCTGAGTTTGAGGCAATTATTGCTTCTGCTTGTATTCAAAAATAAAAATCCGACCAGTAATACTTAAAGCGCCACAATCTATCATTGTCTGTAAAAGAAAAAAAAAAAAGCAAATCAGCATATGGTTTCTTTTCTGGGGAATACAACTAAGATTTCAGGTACATTCTGCAAACGAAGTATCAAACTGACAATATACAAGACCAATCTCAGTCATCAGTGATCAAACAGCACCCAGTTTTAGTATTTCAAATACACAGTGATCCTCAGCAGCGTCTCTGCACCATCAGTGGAAATCTGTCCTGGTGGGATAAGAGCTCTCAGTTCTGCAAAACCCCTTGCATTCTTGAACTTCCCTGTGCCCCCTAGTACAGATATTCGTGACATGGTGCTTCCTATCTTATACAGGCCATAAAAGTTCAAGCTATCACCATATTCCCCTCCTTCAAACAGGGCTGTAAAAGCCATCATCTGTCTAGTCCCATCAGCTGAACTTGCCACATACACTCCTTGAGCCTTCCCAATTAGTTGGGACCCCTGTTCAGGTTGAGAGGTCAGGATATCATCAATGACAGTAATCGTACCAAAGCTTAGTCCCAGTCCATCTGGTCCTAACTGCAGCTGGGCATTGTTTTGGTTGTTGTTGTTGTCGGAGTTTGGTGCAAATGAAGTACCAGCCAATCCAGTTCCTAGTGGAATACCAAAAACTCCATTGACAGTAGGGTTAGCACCGTTGGCATTGGGGATGGGAATTCCACCTTGAGGGGTGTTGAATCCTACTGGCGTTGCAAAGGGTATTTGACCACTGTATATGCTTCCCAGCAAGCCGGTCACTGGTCGAGCTGTCGGGTTACTACCCCCCAGAATGTCATGCATGTATAACTCAATAACAGGTTCTTTCCCAGTGGCTGCAATGGGGTCAACTGCTGCTACAGTTATGGCCAAATTTGCACAGGCAAGCAAAATTGCAAGGGAAGCTGAAGTGAATGATCCCATAGCCATCTTGTTTACAAGTGTTTCATAGGTATTCTTCTATATGGTATTGAATTTTGAGAGGATGTGGAATGAAATGCCTGTCTTAGTGTTATATAGGCGGGAACACACTGTTGAAGTGGTTGAGACATTGGTGATAATGAAGTTGTTGAACTTAACAGGAAAGTAGATTAGTTGTGCCTTAACCAAATGAGTCAACATTTGTGTTCAATGGCATTGTTTTGATGTAACGAAAGAAAGTGCCTGTGCTATGAGGTTCATTGTGTAGGATTCCATAGAAGAAAAAAGTTATAGTGTGCTGCGTCACAACCACCCTATTAACCTGTAATAATTTACATATATATGATAAACCATATATTTTAATTACTTTAATGGAAATTAAAATATTAAGATAGCTTTCTGTCACAAAAATTTCTCATTCTATATATAAAGATTTAAAAACTTATATCGTCTCGGATAAAAAAGAAATTAGAAACGACAAAAGTTAGAAATAGCAGGAGTGTAGCTTTGAATGTAAGGAAATGACCATCATTGTAGCAAGTAGAATTGGTGTCCATGTGATGAAAAATAGACTGAGAGAAGATGAAGCCCTTGGAGCATATGATGTGTACAGATACACAATTCCACATATAGAGGCAACATAAAACAACGTTGGCATTAAAAGTCCAAAGGAGTACCTTCGATAAACACACTACTAAAGATCCACATTTCGCATCGATGTTATTATTACATAGGTTTGTTTTCGATAAATTTTGTAATTTTCGGATCGCATAATACAAAATATGTTTTTCTAAAATTTAAAATCATATTAAATTTCTCTTCAAGAGACAACTCAAGTTATATCTTGTTAATTTTGTATGCACAAGATAAATCATGAATATGTCTCAATGTCACCATAATATTCAATATTAATACCAAAAGGCCTAACCCAATTAATTTTTTTAATAATGTGCATCAATGTATATTTAGAGACAAATTTTTATATATTTTTTTTATACAAACTTAAGTTAAAAGTGTTTCACAATACGTAAATTCTTCTTTAAAAGATGCTTTAATTCCACTATGTTACAATATTATAACATTGTTTATGGTTTTCAACGAGTACATAAGCCTCATGTAATTTGAAGCACCCGATTCAAAATACGAATTATCAAATTCAAACTTGGAAATTAAAAAAAAATGTGATGAACAAGTTTTAAAGTTTAAATTTTATGCAAACACTCTTGTAATTCTTATAATATTCTAAATAATTTAATGAATTGTTTTTTTTAATTTAATTTTAAAAAAGTGAACTAAAAAATAGTTTAGTATATTACTTTTAAACAAAAAGTTCAGGTATTTGTATAATTTATTTTAGTTCAATGAACTACCCTTTTTTAGTTTATTTAATTTCTTTAACATCCCTATTTCATTTATCTCTATCGAAGTAATTAATTATTTATCTTTTAAGTTTATAAACTTAAATATTTTCGTTTGGAAATTGGTCAAACGGTAAATTTCTAGAAAAATACCATTATTCACATTGTATATTTTTTCTATCATATTACCTGGTTTAAGAACACCAACATCTAAACCCAGAAGGAAAAAGTTCCATAACTATTATATCCTCTAATAGTAGTGGCTTCCTCTACTATACAAAATGTCTCTTGCATTTAAAAAATTCTTAAAATACCAATAATATCCTTATTATTTTATATATTAAATAATTTTTTTTTCTCATGTTTACATAAACATCTCTCTCATTTTTTTTCTTTTAACAATAGTAAAAATAATGTTGGATGTTATTAAAATATTTACAATTTAATATGATTAATTTTAAAAATTCAGTTTAACACATTATTTTCAAATATTTAGTTTTTGAATAACCAATTCAATGTTACTTGAAAAAAAATATAGATATTTCTTAATATTTATTAGATTTTTTTATTATTTATGAAGAAAGTTTGTTAATATTTATTAAGAGAGAAGTTAACAATTTTTTAATTAATTGTACTTATTTGTCTACTTGACTCAATATGAGAGAGAAAAAAAATATAATAAATAAATTTTAAAATAAAAGTAATGAAGAGATTGTTGATATATTGAGCATTAAAATAAAATAATGAAGAGATTTTGTTAAGTGCAAAAAAATAATATATATTGTGCAGGAACCACTACAACTCCCAAAATATCCATAAAGAATTAGAGGTGCAAAAAGTGCATAATGAGTGTCATGCATCAAGTACATGCACTTCATAATAAAGAGTATGAAGTTAACTAAAATAACAAGGAAATTATATTAGCTAAACATACACAAAGTTTTGATTATCATAGTCTAATTAAAATTAGATTAATTTGTTCGCATTTTAAATATTTGACTGTTACATTTTTAAAAAGAAAAAGCTTAAAACTTACTATTAATTATATCTTTTAAGCCAATTATAAATGTTCGGTCCAGTATCATTCAATGTTACAATCGATACAGTGACAGTGGCTCCTAGTTTTCAAGGAAATGATCAAAAATATCATTGTTGTTTGTCATCCCATAACATTTTTATGAAAATATTTTCATTACATTAATATTTTGAGTTACTGAAGATTAAACTCAGAAATCTTTCCTTTAAAAATCATCAATAGTGATCATTAAGTTGTCCCATTCTCAATCATACTATGATCCATGGTTAACCAACCTAGTCCAAGTTACAAATTCTCAAGGAACAACTCATCAAAAGGTTGTTTCATGGGATCATAAGTTCAAACACATTGACAAAAACAAAGACAAAATAATCTCATAAGAACATAACTAATCACAAATAACATCACCACCACACTTTATAGTAGTTCAATGCAAGTGAACAGTGATTCTGAGCAGTGTCTCAGCACCATCAGTGGAAACTTGGCCTGGTGGGATAAGAGGTCTCAGCTCAGCAAACCCTCTTGCACTCTTGAACTTCCCTGTGCCTCCTATCACACACAATCTTGACATGGTGCTTCCTATCTTGTACAAGCCATAGAAGTTCAAGCTATCACCATACTCCCCTCCTTCAAAAACTGCTGTGAATGCCATCATCTGCCTGCTCCCATCTGCAGAACTAGCCACATACACCCCTTGAGCCTTCCCAACCAGTTGTGACCCCAACTCAGGTTGATAGGTCAACACATCATCAATCACAGTCACTGTGCCAAAACCAAGCCCTAGGCCATCAGGTCCTAGGGCCAACTGTGCATTGTTTTGGTTGTTGTTGTTGCTGTTTGGTGCAAAGATGGTGCCAGCCAAGCCAGTGCCTAGTGGAATGCCAGTGACTCCATTCACTGTGGGAAGGGCACCATTTGCATTGGGAATGGGAATGCCACCCTGTGGGGTGTTGAACCCTACTGGGGTGGCAAAGGGCACTTGGCCACTGTATATGCTGCCTAGCAACCCTGTCACAGGACGTGCTGTAGGGTTACTGCCCCAAAGAATGTCATGCATGTACAGCTCCATCACAGGTTCTGTGCCTGCCATGCAAATTGGCACTGCCATAAGGGCAAAGAGAAACAACATTGCAGCACAAAAAACTGTGGTGGATGATCCCAAAGACATGGTTTTGTGCTTGATTTGTTTGTTTCAGGAGAATGGAATGGTTGTTTTGAATTGAGTGAAATGGAATTCATCTCTTGGTCTTATATAGTACTGAGGAATTAATGCAGTGTGTGTGTGTGTGTGTTTGTGTTGGAGTAGTTGTGAGAAATGGTGGTAATGAAGTTGTTACTACCATAACATATTAGTTGTGCTTTGAGCAATTTGAATGAGCCAATTTGCATTTTTGAGATATTGAATGGACTGATAAAGTAATTGTGCAGTTTTTTCTTCTTCTAAGACAAGTTTTTGAAGTTTTTTTGCCAAGTGCAACACTGCTATAACTAAGAGTAAAGATTTCTGTGTCATGTGTATGATGAAAAATCATCACTATGATACTATATTAGAAATAGTGCATGTTTTCGACAAAAATGGTTCAATATCCTTCACGTAATTAAAATTTTAGACCATGTGGAAAAGGGAAAATGAAGATCATGAAACAATTAATCGAAATTGCTTTTACCAAAAATTTTTAAGGGTTTAAAATTTGCTCCCTAGAAACTTCAAAGTGTTGCGATTTTTAAATCTTCCTTTTTTTTTTTTTTTTTTTTTTTTTTCTGTTAAGCGATATTTTAAACTATTTTTATGCAAATTATATGTACATGATTTGCAACTTTAATCATCATAAAAATATAAACTTCACTCAAATAACTCCAGCCCTAATTTATAACTGATTTATTTTTTAGTATCAATAATTTTTTTAAAAAGTTGAATACTTAATAAATTAAAAATGTTGATTTTAGATATATGATATTGTCTAGTTTCACTTAAGATAGGTTTATCCAAAATACTAAAAAATGATGTGTATTTAATTTCTTTTATTACTAATATCATCACTATATGTCATTATATATTAGTGGTTATGATAAAAATTAAGTTGAGCAACCAAAACAAAAAACTTTAAAATATTTTAGGATCACTGAAAGAGCCAACAATATAAACAAATATTTCTTTTCAAGAATTCAAGTTAAAATTTTATAAATTATTACACACCTAATAAGTAAATATTTCTTTTCAAGAATTTAAGTTAAAATTTTATCATTTATTAAACACCTAATTCAAAAGGAAAGTTCCTGGTTTTGAAAACAAATATCTGTTATATATTTTAATCCAAAAGTTATTTATGCTTTTAAACTTTAATAAAAACTTTTTACTTACAAGGAAAAAAAGTTTCATACATATTTTTACCAAGTAAATAAATAGGTTTTATAATCTATGTAAAAGCATACTTGTTGGGAGAATTTATACCAGAAGAAGTTGTCAACCACTTTTTAACATAATCCTGATGTAAACTTAAATAATGAGGTCAACAAACACTTAATACAAATTGCTGCCAACTGAACCATTAATTTGTGGTCAACAACAGCTAAACCAATCACAACTTATATTACATCAGATCATAAACCGTAATAACCATGATTTGAATTTAAATACTGTGGCTATAAGCACAAAGTGAGATATGAAAATGTCAAGTCTACCACCAAAAGCAAAACATTTTATCATTTTATTGCAATCTCCACTTTTTTGCCCTTCAACCATTAAAGAAGAAGTGAGTTGAAGAGTAAAATACTATTAAGGAATAGAAAAATTTAAAAGGGAATTTTTTTTTTCTGTAAGAATGTTGATAATTTTGTGTTTGTTAATCATGGCATAACCGAGTCAACTGTCTCCTGCACAGATCCACCATTATCCATGATTTTGTTCTGTCTCACAACTGGGGAAATCAGCATCCATACTGTTTCAATCAAATAAATTGAAACCAATAATTAATATATGAATTGGAAAGGTAGGTGAATTATGAAATGTCTATATTAGATAAGCTTATTTAGAAACACTTTAAGAGAAGAAAAAAAGAATTAAGAAAAATGAAAAAATATTTTTTTTCATAAACTAAAATTAGTTTATTTATAGCTTAATTTGTAAAAGTATTGTCATATTAACTCTCCAAAGAATTTTTTTATTTATAAATAAACTCTTATTTTTTTTCTTTTCTTTTATAAATATCCAAGACTTTTCATCTCCTCTTATTAAAAATATTGAAAGAAAAAATATTGGAGAAATCAAATAAAAATAAAGTGTCCGATTTAGATAAAGAAATCACAATATATTCAAAACCTTAATATATTAGGTTTCTAAATATGTTTTTCAACTTTCTGATTTTCATTTGATACGAGACTAGACTGTTTTGGAAAACACTGTTTTTATACATACATGTACAATAATTGTGATTCACTTACTATAAATTGTTGCTGCAAACCACTCATTGATAACTCTCACCCAAGCACTTATCCAGCCAACATCAATGCTCCACCTTGTGGTTTGATGTGTGCATGATTCATAAAAGTGAAGAAGATGTAAGATGTCATAAATCATCATGATCATACATAAAGCATAGAATGACTATATGATGAATTAGGTTCCTCACTTCCTGGCTGAGTTATTCAGATCCCAACTGATGAACAACATTGCAAAGTACATTGCCCCTAAGGACAATACCAAATGAAAAAATCCATAACTGTAAGGAATATCATCTTCATGTTCAACTTTGTCTTTTGAAAACTGAAAAGGACCAAAAAAAATCACTTCAATATGTGGGAAAAAACATCATTTTAATCATCACAATCACACTGATCTTTTCTATCTGTCACAATAAGAAAGTGGCTTTGCTTTGATTGAATAATGCTGTTTTGGATATTGAGAAAGCCATGAAAAGATTATAGTCTAACTTTTTCACTTATGAAGGGATAATTTTCTCTTGACTCTTTAAAAAAAATATTCTGAATTTAATGGGGGAAGACTCAGAAGAATGATTCACCTGAAAGGATTTGGAATCAATGCCTGTGGAAAAGGCTGCTATTACAATTGCAAATATGGCAATAAGGAAGCCCTGTTAAGAAAATAATATATGATGCAAAGTAACAGAGTGACTAAAACATTCAGGTAAAGGAACATCCATAGTAAGAGAAAATGTGCATTTTAATTCTAATACACAGACACACAAAAAAAATGAACAGAACAAACACCTCGTTAAGATCTGATATAATATTAAAAAATAAATTTTAAGTCAAATTCAACCTCACAAAACTAAGTTATAAAATGATATCTGCACCTACTTATGTACAGTAATTTAAAATGAAGATAGACTGATAAACTTACAATTATAGTTATCCAATCACTGTTTCCTTTCTCTTGATTCTCTGTATCACATCTTGCGGTTGCAGGTTCACTGAAACTCCATGATGGAGATTTATAAGTATACCATCTCTAGAAGGAATTTCCAAATAAAATATATGATTTGAAGTTGTCAATGAATTAAGTTAGCACATATATAATTCAAATTGAACCCTCTTTAGCAAAATCAAACTAATGATCATGAATCAGCCACAGCTGAGTATATTACATTCCATGTTAGAAGGAAATTTTGATCTATCTTCATCCAAACAATATATGCTAACGTGACTCACCATTTGATACATAAAAGAGAAGTTTTGTACGTTTCATTAAACCTCATTTAGTTTCTATAATATGTAGATCACTTACCTTTAGTCCTTATCAAATATTTTACAAAAGGGACTAATTCTGAATAAACATATTTTGATGTGAAAAACTGAAAGCTATTCAAAATAGACATGCATATAATGTCCAAAGTTAGACAAAGAACCCTTATAGAATATGGTTCAGAATCCTGACCTTCTCAGTGCACACCAACAAAGGAAAACAATGTAAGAAGCCATAATCCCTGAGGATAAAAGACCTCTATTAACCTGTAAGAATGAAACATACAAATGATAAACCATACATTTTAATTATTTTAATGGAAATTAAAATATTAGGACAGCTTTCTGTCACAAAAAAAATTCTCATATATATATAAAGATTAAAAACATGTTTAAGCCCAACTTATATGATCTCAGGGATAAAGAAAGAAATTAGAAACATGAAGAGTCAGATTTTTGCTGCTAATGCAAACTGTTAGAAATAGCAGTAGGAGTGTACCTTTGAATGTAAGGAAATAACCATCATTGCAGCAAGTAGAATTGCTGTCCATGTGATGAAAAATAGATTGAGAGAACATGAAACCTTTGGAGCATATGATGTGTACAGATACACAATTCCACATATAGAGGCAACATAAAACAACGTTGACATCAAAAGTCCAAAGGAGCACCTGTGAAAACACACTATTATAGGCTATCTCTTATTCAAGGGGTAATTAAGATATTCATTCTTGTTATCTCCATCTCCACGTATCCATTAAAAACACCAATTCTATAAATTGTAAATTGTACCTATTGAGAATTTTAGATGCAGATATCCAGTTACCAATCTCTACCTAGATCGTGTTGAAAACATGTAAAAATTCATTTTTTAAGTTTAGCTATGAATTTTTGCAACAGTGTGTACCTACCTCTGCTTCCTTTCTTCCTCTGGAGTCCAGTACTTATTCCACCAAGTGATAAATTGGATGACACTCACAAGTTGTAGAAGAAGAAAAACTCTGTGGGCATGAACCAACACATGCATGAACAATGTTGTATTGGTAAAAAAAAAAGTGAAAGATTTGAAGCTTACCCTGCACCAATACGAGCAACCTCACCTGCAAGATTGTAGGTATCTTAAGATTCTTAAGGAAAAGGCAAAGAAAGAAAGGAGTTCTGTTTTCAATGAATGAAAAATAATGTTGTACTCAAAGCTATTTGAATGATAATTGCTACTTAGAAGCATTATTATTAGTACTGTGTGATGGTCAAAATTATCAAAAAGCAAGAAACTTACCATATATTTGAACAAGTTCTGAAGGGAAGAAGAATGGGAGTGCCATTGATACAAGCAGTATAATAGACTTCACTTCCCACTGGCCAGAATGCCATAAATTCCGAAGTTCATGTAATTTTCTTGTTTTCACTGTTGTGACAAACATAACTGAGAAAAATATCTATTTCATGGTTAAGGAAGATAGTTCTTGTTATGAATCATCATCATTCTAGCAAATTCTGTTGCATTTCAAGGATGTTGGCAGAAGATACAAGATTACTATATAGTAAGTTAATGAATAAAAATTGCTTTGTTTAGAGGGTTATATCCAGAGATACAATAGCAGTATATAATGATTCGTCATGGAGCTGAAACTCTGATAACTGAAAGATACATAGCATCCTAAGCTCACGCGAAGAACTCCCACTGCATGAAAACAGTCTTCTCCTTCTTTTCCACAAACTTTGATATCTGTAGAAATTGGAACAGTTTAATGAAAAATGTTTAATGGATTATTTTTCCACTTTGAAAGCTTCATCATGAAGAAATTGGATTAAACAACAAGAAGCGTATTTAGTTTAAGATTTTTCTGGGAGATATAAAATCATTTGTCATGACCCTCGTGATCAACTTTGAAGTATCCATTATAGGCATGCAAGCTTAATCATTTCAGTGAGAATCTAGAATTGTTTACCAAGGTATAGAAGATGGGTTTATTCTTAGATAAAGCATATGACAAATGGTTTAACCACTTGAATTGATGACCTCAAAGTTTGTCAGCAGGCAAAATTGGTCTATTTTTTCAGAAAATGTTTCAGCATCAATGCAAGCCAATAGTTATATTGTTTTTGTAGTCACATATCTGCTTGTCTTGTCTTTCCAAATATGGCAACCATTATGGATCTGTAAATTGGAAATCGCTGTAGGGTACAAAGTAAATTACAACATGTGATTTGTACATGGTCTAATGATATCATAAATTGACACCATCTTAAGTATTAATTTATTTAGTTTAGCAATTAATACTTAAACATGATAGCATCAAAATGAGTATGAGGCCAGGCTCATTCACATTTCAAAAGGAGTAAACTTATCTATTACAAATTTGCTGATCTGAAAAGGGTCATTTGTGAAAAAGTAATCTTGTTTAGAAATGCTTTTGCTTGAAGCAGAGTAAGAAAGATTCTCACTTCAGAGGTAAGATCGTTAAGTATACAAGTACTAGATTAAATCTTACGATGAGTAGAAATGAAAAAGTTAAATAACATATGAGAAAGAAAACCTACAAACCAACGTTTACTCCCCTTGATTTTTACGGAACAAAATTTCCTCCAATTTTCATTTTACAATAAAAAGAAATCAAGCTAGATTATATAGTTATAACTGATGTTTCTGCTGTGAAAATTTGGGAAAGGACAGTGTGCCATACAAAGTTTCTGATGGCATGAGACTGGAAAATGGAAATGGATAGACAGAAAATTGACTTACGATGAATAAATGGTAGAACACCTTGTCCATAGTCACGGAAAAACCAGGCAATAAAATTCATTATCAAGAATATAATGCCAAAATAATAGCGAGCTCTCAGTGATTTCTTTCTTTCAACTGCATAATCAACCCTGTTTAACTCCAAATAAGCAACCGCTTCTACCTGAAGCACACTCTGTGTATCCCTTAGATTAGCATGTGTTGCTTCAGTTGTTACTTCAGAGGCACTCATTCTACAATCAAACCAAACAACTTGATTAACCACCATCAACAGCACTTATCAAACAATGGCAGTGTCACATACTCAAATATTACCAACTATCAAAATGTGTAGTGAAACATTAGCCTAATGTTACACTAGAAACTAGATTTAAGTTAAAAGATAGTGAAGTATGCTCAAAAGATGGAACCACCAAACAAAGATGCTGATCTTACAAACTATGGAAAGGAGAACAAAGCCAACTTAATGATGCTCACACAAGAAACATTCAAGAATTGACTCAAGGAAAAAAGAAGAGAAAAAAAAACTCTGATTACAAGTAGACCATGGAGTAAGAGTAATGAACTCAATGCAGGAAATGCCTTTCAATGCATGAACCAACTATAAAGTTCTCACCTTATTTTGGTTAAGAGTGCACTCTCAGAAGCAAAGACACACCTGAAATAGAGAAATAGAAGAAAATGCCAAGTCTCAACTTCAGAAGCAGCAGGTTGAGAAGTGTATTTGAAGACAGAAGAAGGGTATGTGATATGTAGTACCTTGAAAGTGGTGTTCACACCCGTTGGAATGGATTCACAGGAACAATTTTGTTGGTGTCCACATTTGACATGTTGTGATACTTTTACACATCAAATATTTGTTTTGTCTTTTCTTTTTGACTTCTGCATCATTGTAGTAAATCTTCACATTTTGGTGCAGCTCACTTGTGTAGAAGTTTCCTCTTCTTTCCATACTATTATTCTATTTAAGTTTGCAGAAAAAACTAGCCAAGAAATACATGTTAAACAAATCTAATTACCTTCTACATGTAGAAAAAGCCAGCTGTTTGATGAAATTGTCACAAGGTGTAATATTATTTTTAGTCCTCTAGCTTCTGCTAGTTCAAACTCCTATTGTAAAACTCACTCAATTATTGTGTTTATAGCAGCTAAAACAAGAAATTATTGGGTGGTTTAGAACTATGATCCTTCTATGGTCGCAACCAATACATCTAGTTAATTTTTAAATTTATGATAAAAGTTAATAACATTCAATTATATGTCATGTACAGATTAATAGGGATCATGATAGTATAGGAAAAAAATGTTGGAGAAAAAGGAGATTGGAAAAATAGAAGTTAGAATATAGACAAAGAAGGTGAAGACAAGAATGGGTAGGAACATGAAGACCTTTTCCAGCATTTGCTAGATGATTGAAAAAATAGGTGGAGCCTAATCCAAACACGCCCCAACGCGTATTCAAATAGGGATTAGTAACCGTTGAATGTATCCTTCACGTGCCAACTTTTATTCATATTTTTTTAAGCTGTTAAGCTTCAAAAACAAACAAAAACTTAATCAACTTTTATGTACTTTCAACATGTATTATTACAAGTGAAAAGTAAATCTACTTATATACATATAGAAGAAGATTCATAAAATCTATTGAAGAATAAAAATTTAATTAAGTTTTAGTACCTTATAAATTTAGATATTTTTAATTAAATTTTTCTAAAAAAAATTGTCTAAGTTGTTAGATATTTTATTATTTAATATTTTCAACACGATTATTACTTTGATTTTTCCATTTTCAACTTCCTCTCTTCAATTAACTTTTTCCTTTCGTGTTTACTCTCTCTTAACCCATTCTTAAAAAAGGAAAAAAATAAATTAATCAACAAACTATGCTTAAAGAACATCACAGAAAAAAGTAACTAATTAATCTATAAGTTAAAGTTAAAAAGATATGAAATTAACAGCAACATCATATCATTAAAAATACTTAAATAACAAAAACCAAATTGATCAATTTAATCTACGTAGAAAAGTAGAAATATAAGTTTTACTTGTTTAAAACGAAATGAAAAAAAAAAAGTATAGAAACCTCAATAGGAAAGGAAGAATTATGTTTGTATATTTTTTTTATTTCTATTAAAAATTTACAAGTTTTCTTGCTGTATACTTTGCTCGTATTCTTAAACGCAATTAACTTATTTGTAAAGAATTTGAATATATGTTGAAGTTTGGTATGTGTCCTTCACATACTGAGTCAGAAAACTTGCAACTAAGAAGAAGCTTATTTGTGAAACGATGCCGATTATGTTTGGTGAAAGTTGATAAGAATTAATTTGAAAATTATGTTTCTAGTAAAGAAAAAGTGCAAGAGTAACAAGTGATTTGATTAACAGAACAAATATGAGAGGGAAGAAGATGAAAGTGAAATAATTGATCTTTTCTTATATGATACTTTTTTTATTTATTTTTATTTAAATTATAGCTTCAACTCACATCTGATTCTAATAGCACTATTCTTCAATAAAAATTAATATTTCAATAAAAATGAATAATTATCTTATATATATTCATTTAAAAAAATTAAGATTAAATAGTCATTTTAGTTTTATTATTACATTTTTCCTTACTTTAACCCACTATTTTGAAAGTTTTTAATTTAGTTTAACTTTTTTTAAAATGAGTTAATATAGTTCTTTTATTAAATTAATAATAATTGTGATAATTGGAGTCACGATGGAACGAGGAACTTCATGAAAAAACAGAGTTGGAAATCGTACAATAAAGATATTAACATATAAAGGTAATTTTTTAGAATGTTTATTTTTTTAAATTATTTTTGATTTTTTTTTTTATTTTGAGTGACCTTACCTTCCATATGTTTATATAGTTTTTTAAGAAATAATTATTTGTTACTGTGTTGATGTTTTTTATTTTTTAAATTTTTATATTTTTAAAATTTTACTATTTTATTTTAGATTAATATTCTTGATTTGCGTGACTTTTGTTTTGGAGAAAAGTGTGTTTTTAGTTTCTTGGAAAAGTTGTTGAATAGAAAAGGATGCCATTAATATTGTTTTTAGAAATTTTAAAAGAATTTAAAATTATTTATTTTATTATTATTATTTATTTTTATTAAAAAAATAAAAAGCCAGTGGGTGTATAAACAAAAATGGGAGGACAAGTAGCGAAATAGTTGCGCCAGTAGAATGAGTCCAGACTTTCTTTTAAAACGCGGTGCACATATGAAAAAAGGGAGGTGTAAAGGGCTAACCGAATGGGCCCAAACTTTTCTCAAAAAAACGTGGTGCAGAGATGCAAAATGGGGTGTTAAAGTAGCACGGGATATAATATGAACGACTCACGCTTTGAAACTCTCTTTGTGTTCCGCCCTGATTCTGAACCAGTGGTGTATCTCTGCTACCTCCCTCATCGTCCACTTCATCCGCGTTCACGACCACTCTGAGGTTTTGGTTTTCATTTGGATTAAGGTCTTCCTAGTGCTTTTTAACTGTTTCGTTTTTTTGGTTTTTGATAAGAATAAGGTTATGTTTCGTTATTTGGAAGTGTTTTAAAAAGGTTTAGGTAGCTGTGTTTGCCTTGTAATGTGCTGATACTACATTGCTGGGTCAGTTGTAAATCTAAATCGGGATGCTATATCGCGGCAGAGGGAGGTTTGGGTTTGGGCATGGGGTTGATGAACTTGGAGTAGAAAAAAAATGAGGAGAGTGGTACAGAGATTGTGGAGAAGATTAAAGTAAAATCGAAAAAATTAAGGAAAACCCACAATTTCAGCCCTGTCATTGTTCCTCGTCTTCAAATTTTTCAACGTCTTAGTCTCATGCTTCGGTTTCTCGCAATTGGGTCGAATATTTCTCAGCCTTTTCCACACTCAGCAGTTATAAAAGCTCTGCGAGTGTTCACTTCCACCACCTGTTCGACCATTTGCGTCACCCAAACCAAGGTTGAAGTTGAAGATGATAAAAGCAAATGGAGTGATGCTACTGAACTTTTGACCAAATGGGGTTGCAGTGATCATGATTTGGTGAGAATATTCTCGCGCTGTCCCTCGTTGCGCAATGCTGATCCCGCGCAGGTGCAATCTAAACTCTGCCTGCTTAGTGATTTGGGCTTGCGTGCTTCTGAACTTGTGAAGATTGTCAATTGTAGACCACGGTTTTTCCGGTCTCGGATTAACTCTCATTTAGAGGAGAGGATTGAACATCTTACATCATTGTTTGAGTCCAGGGAAGTGCTTCAGAAGGCCATTGTAAGGAACCCTTCATTGCTGCTATCAGATGGTCGCTTTAATGTTAAGGCCACAGTTGAGCTCTATGAGAAGTTGGGTGTTAAGAAAGGGGACTTGATTCAGATGCTGCTTTTGCGGCCCACGGTTATTTCAAGGACTTCCTTTGATGCTGAGAAGCTGGAATATTTAAGCAAGACTGGGCTTACTAAGGATTCAAAGATGTATAAATATGTAGTGACTTTAATTGGAATCTCTCGCGTGGAAACTATCCGGGAGAAGGTGGCGAATTTGGAAAAGTTTGGGTTTTCTGAAGAAGAGATATTTGGTCTTGTGGGGAGGTCTCCTAATGTTTTGACATTATCCACAGACAAGGTTCAGAGGAACATGACTTTCATTTTGGGCACAATGAAGCTTGATGCTAAGATGGTTCTGAAGCAGCCGTATCTATTGTATGCCAATGTGGATACTGTTCTGAAGCCAAGAGTTCTGCTAGCATTGAAGATTCAAGATATGGATTCAAAGTGGCAGATCATAGGACCAACAATAGTTAGTCTACTTAGGATGTCAGAGAAGAGATTTTTGAACTTGTTTGTCAAATGTCATGGGGAGGACGTTGCCAATGAATTGATGGATTTCTATAGAAGGACAAAAGAGGTTAAGAGATTAGGTGAGTCATCAAAGAAGTGCAGTAGGAGAGGATTCCCTTTCTGAAATCTGAATTACTCTTGTATGCTATAAAGTGATTTAGAGCTGAGATCCATATCCACATTTTGGGTATCTTGTTTTTGGAAATTATGTTTGTGAATTTTACTATGCTTATTTCTGTCTATTGACTTTTAATTAAGATTTTTCCTAAAAAAAAGAAAAAAAAAACTGGGTCCATTCGGCTAACCTGGTATTTTTTATTTATTTTTTAACACCCCAATTTTCATAAAAATAAAAAACATAAACACTATATCAAAATTCTTTTGACTATAACATATATAAAAGTTAATTTAATTTTTAAGAAAATTTTTGAAAAAAAATTTACAATTAAGCATATTGTGATCTCTAATAAATTACTAAATTATGTCGCTTTATGTTCAATTCCTGAAAAATATTCTTTGTTCACAATAATTTTTATTTTTTTATGATAAAAAAAAACTAGTGCTCAAAATACTCTCTAAACTCAAAAACAAAATAAAATTTCATCAGGGTGAATATTTAAAAAAAATTGAGACAAAAAAGTGAAATATAATAATTTATCAATAACTATAACCATATTTAAATCAAAATTATATTATAGTATTCTTCGAATTTTTTTTGTTTATTTTTAATAAAATTAACAATAAGACTAATAAAAGCATTGTTAGATTGTTATTACGAAGAGGTTTTTATCTTATTAAGTAATAAATCATTATCATTTATACCATTGTATAAAGATTAATTATTAAGGACATTTTTTTCATCTTTTAATCAAATAATTTTATCCTTTAATAAATAAAATATTTTTTTAATAAAATAAATAATTAAATAATATCTCTTTATTTATAATCTTTACAAAATTATATATATTTTAACTAATTATTCATAGAAATAAAATTATTTAATAAAAAGAATTATAAATGATATCTTTAAAATTATATTACTTTAATATAATAAAAATACAAATATACATTTTAGCTATTTATACAATAATTACTTAAAAAATATGTAGGATGATTTTTAATTAATTGGATGTATAAAATATCTTAGTACTTTGTGGTTCATTACAAGAAAAGTAATCAAGATTTTTAAATATATGAAGATTCTTACAAAAATAATCATAGATTAATACTTATTATACTTATAGATTAAACTTTATGACTTTTTAGTTTTTTTTTTTTTTAAAGATTTTGATACAGAAGAGGCAAAATTCAATTCCTCTCTCTTCAGTGTGTTTGCTACAAATTGTTACAGAAAATATTGTGTTTTTTCATCTTAAACTGAAATCGATTTTTCCGATTCAGTTCTGCCCACAAACCCTAATGTCGTTCCTTGAGGAATTTCAAGCCAGTAATATATTCCTTCCTTTATCTCTCTCGATTTCTCTTTTACCTTTTGTAGATTAGGATTTTTAGGGTTCGATTATGTGTCTGTGCTTTCAATTTCGCATTAACAATCGACTTTGCGTGCGTTCTTCTGCAGATTTGGATTCGCTGCCCGTTATTCTTCAGAAGAAGTATGCATTGTTACGTGACTTGGATAAGAGCTTACAGGGTAATTTTAATTTTAATTTTAAAGTTCTATTTATTTATTTAGAGCCTGTGTTTATTTTTTTTTTCTTTAGTTTAATTTTTATTTGCTGGTCAGTGGAGAAATCTTTACACCGTAAAACAATAAGAAATCAAATCATGATAGTTACAATTGGTGACACAGTGGATAGACAATTTACTTTTTTTTTATCCCATCATTACAAGTAAAAAATCTATTTGTAAGCAATGGTATGTAGGTTAGTGGCTTTTATATCATTCTATGTAGCTTGATTAACTGAGTGCACTTCTCTCTTAGGATATGTGTTTATAGAGTGATAATAATATAGAATTTAGAGGATACTGAGAAAGAGGAGAGAAACAAAGTGATTAAAGCATATGTCTAGAACATATTCTTAGTTATAAGCAGTTACCAAACATAATTAACTAATTTTCTTATTTATCTTTGCATATCAATATCCCTCCCCAAAATGAAGATCCTTGCCCTTAAAGGTTGTGCATTTCAAACATTGGGAATTGCTGCTGAAACTTGAATGGATGGAGACATGTAGCCTCCTCATAAAGTAAACCATACTAGAGCACCAAATATTGTGATGATAAGGACTCTTCTTCCTTCTCACATGTTTGTTGGGGATCTTTTCAGGAAGCATATACTATGCATGGCTGTAACTTTTAGGCAACTGGACATACCTTTTTCAGAGGTGTCTTGGCATCACTTGCATAAAGAGAGATGAAATGTTGAGTTCATTTTTAGAGTTTTTGGGAAGGTGTAAGTGGTAGGAAACTGACCCTATTTTTTCCAGAATCCTATAGGGCTCAAAGTACCTAAGAGCAAGCTTTTGAGCTTTTGGAAGGCATGGAAGAAGAGCGGAAAAGGAAGAAGAATTAAACAGAATAGAGAAGAAGAGACAGGGAAAGATGAAAGATCATAGAATTTATGCAGTGCACTTCTGTCATTAACATTCAATTTACATTCAATCTGTACAGAAATACAATAGCTTAAGTTATTTACAGGCAGCTACAAAGCAGCTATGAATTAATAGTAGCTAACTAATTAACTAACATCATTTTTTTATTTATATATGCATACAAGATGATGGTTGAATTTTCTAAAGAATTTGTATTGTCCTCTATGCATAGTTGATTACCGTGGTTGGTGGCCACCAGGATTTAAAAACTTGTTTTTGAGATCAATTTTGCATATTCTGTCTTGCAAAAATAAGCAGGATACTAGGTCGATATCAGTAATTTGGTGTAATATGTGAATCCTTGCATAGGCAAACTTGGAGGCATAGCTGTTATTCACACATAGTGGTTATAGCGTGATAGCAGATAGTAGGATAATCACTATTCTGAGGAATGTAGATACAGGCTGAATAATTATATTAAACATATATAAATGCTAAAATAACTAAAAATTATGCATGATGAAAAATATATTAAATATATGTATAATTAATAATCAGAAGCTACATTCTTAAGCTAAATACATAACATAAGTCAATTAGAACAAAAATAAAGAAATTGAATAAGTATAAACTTCCAAGTGGATGATGCTTACAGCTGCTTAAAGGGTGACTGATTAAAACAAGACAATCAGAATAAAACCCAAACATAGAACAAAAGGGGTGAGTGGTAGAACAAAACAAGAGACACAAAAAGAAGGGTGTGCAACAGAACAGGGGCAGAGGGAGGATGCAGACCTTTCTTAGAACTTCCTGTGAGAACTGAAAGAAGTAGAGGATGAGGAGACAATTGACAGAACAGAGTACATGCAAAATAGAGAAGTAGGATTGGCAGGAAACAACACCAGAAAGGACTGGAGTTTTGTGGTTTGTGTCAAAATAGATGATATGAGCGAGAATTGCATGATGTGTGAATAAAGCTTTCAACAAAGTTTCAAGCAAGTTCTGTACCCATCACAGTGGTGCCCCTATAATGCTGAGTGAAATGCTACAATTTCTAGTGTTAAACATTGGTCAAACTAGAGTTTTTAACTTTCAATGTAAATGTCAGTTCCTTATGATAAGTTTGTGTTTGGAAATTTGAAGATCTTATTTTTGGTTTATTTGATTGATCATGTACAATCAATGTTATTGTTGGAGATCTCACATCAACTAAAAATATGACTAAATTATAGTGTATAAGCAGTGCAAACCTTATCTTGCAAGCTAGTTTTTGTGAGGTTGGGTTTGGCTTGAAGTCTAATTTCTAAGATGGTATGGACCATCCACAAATATCTAGTCCTAAGCTCGATATGTTTAGTCCTCCATATGAGAGTCTGTTAGAGACCCCTTACCAGCTAAAGACATGATCAAATTATAGTATACAAGTGGGTGAAAACTTCAACTTGCAAGCCTTTTTGTGAGGTTGTGTTAAGTTTAAAGTTTATGCTCTATATTTACAAAACGTTATATGTTCATTATGTTGCTTCCATAAATATGATTAGACATTAGATATTAAAATGTAGATACAGTGTACTATTTTTCATATTCGTGATCAATATCAGCAATGCCCATTCTTGTATTGATAAAGGAAAAAGAAGAAAAACTTAGTTGTGTGTGTCTGTTTCTACTGTTATCATATTGCATCTGAGGTGTTGTTTACGGTTTCCACTCAACATAAGCATTCTGATATGTGTAAACAGATATTCAAAGGCAAAATGAACAGCGTTGTGAACATGAAATTGAAGATATTAGGCGAGGAGTTAGGTCTGGAAACATTACACCTGATACTTCAGTTATTAGATTCTCTGATGAAGCGCTTGATGAGCAAAAGCATAGTATCAGGGTTGCTGATGAAAAAGTTGCCTTGGCTGTCCAGGCATATGATTTGGTAGTCCACATTTATCTTGTTACATTCCTTTTGAAGACCTTTGTTAATGCATGGCTTTGAACATGTCTACCTGAACTTTGATATTGTGGCTTTTTTGGTAATACCTACTGTGATATAGCTGGCTCAAAAGATTGTATTTCCACAACCCTGCTATCTGTATCTTGCTTCTTTACTAGTTTATTTTTTTCTTTTTTGGGTTGTCAATGATTTTGATTAAACTCAGGCCGTTGCCTGTGAAATAGTTATACAAACATGATTCATGTACACTATTTTCCTTTTTATGAAACACTTCTTTTGGCTATTGGAAGTTGGGTAAGGAGTTATATATGCAAGTATTATTGTTTGGTTAGAGAAATTCAGTTCAGGAATAGATATTGGAATAAATTTACAGTGAAGTTAATGAAAACTGGTTTCTTAATTATTGTCATGAATTTAGTAATTACATATTCATGATTGTGTTGCAGGTAGATACACACATACAACAACTTGATCAGTATCTTAAAAAGTTTGATGAGGAGCTTCGGCGTGGTACTGCACTTCCTACCTTTTTTGTGCAACTCATAATCTGTAGTGTAAATCTTGTTAATAGTCTTCTATATGTTATTTAGTTGAAGTGTATTGTATTTGATAACAAACTAATCATATTTGTGAATAAAACCTAATTTTATATGATTAATGACAGAAAGAGAACATGCTGCAATAACAGGAGTGCCTGCTTCAGGTCCCGAGGGTAATACAAAATCTGGAAGGGGTAACGAGAGTAGTGGGACTGGTAGAGGACGAAAAAAGTATGCAACTCTTCTAGAAATCATTTTAATCGATTTTCTAATAGCTTATGACTTAGCCTTTATGCTTTTTGACTGCCACATACATGCATTGCTTAAATAAGGAATCCTGCCTTTATGGTACTGTTATGTGCTGAACTCAAGAATTACTTCTTGAGTACAAATGCGAGGTTTCCACCTAACAATATGATACCTTAGTTCCCTTTAAAGTCTGTACCCAAATTAATATAAAATAACTTATAACTGTCACGTCATAATAACCTATAACTGCCTAATCCAAAATTAATGAAAAAATAACTTCCTGTTACAAATTTTAAGTGCCTGAATCAGATTTGGTCCTAATAATGCCTTCCGGTAAACCACCTTGTCCTCAAGGCCTAAAATAAGAAAACTATTCCTTGCTGATCAGCACTGAATTTGGTTTCATCAATTCAAGACCTTTGAATCTTCTCTCCTGTTATCGTCTCCCCCAAAATAAGCACTGTTAACTTCCTTTTAGAACACCTTCAAAGGAGCCCAAATGGCTTGCCAATGGCCACAGTGAAAACAACAACCTTCTTCCGTTTTTTGAACATGCTCTTGATAAGGTAAATGCTTACTGCCATGATCTCTAAGCATCCTTTTTTTTTTCTTAATTATTAGCAGCAGAGCCTGTACCTTTTACCACTCCCTACTTTCACGCTTGGTGAAGAATAGAACGTCGTTGTTACTTGAATTCAATTTGTCATACCTAAAAGCATTGACTAAGAAGTTAGTGAATAGGCAGATGTTAATTTTGCAGGAAGAAATGTATGATTTTCTTCCGCTATCATCCCATGTTTATATGCTTTTTCTTCATTTAATAAGTTCACGCCATTTGACATTATGGTATGGTTCTTTCTTGTTATGTGCTTGTACCTTGCTCTATGGAGACCTTACTGTCATCAATCATAGCATCTCTATATGTAGTTAAACCTCAACTGATCCTAAATACTTGAAGTATATGAAAGCTCTAGATCCTCAAGTACTACTTATTCTGATACAAAACCCTAGAGGTAAAATATTTGGAAGCCAAAATTTTAACAAATATTTACCACAATGAAAAATCCTTATGATGTAATAAAATATCAGAATTTCGTTTTATAATTCCTTATGACTATTTTCGTAACAGCAGCAGATTTCATTTTACTCTTAAAACAGCATTATCCTTACAACATTTAATATATAAGTTTATGAAATGAGGAAGTGGTATTTCTATATAATTTTGGCTTTTCCTTTTTTCTCCTCCTGTTTTCCCATTAGAATACATTTATGCTTCTTGTGCTAAAATATCAAACATTAGCAAGCAAGAGCTTACAAAAAAGTTACAATCTGATGCATTTTTTGAACTCACTCTCCAGAACACGCCAAACCACATCGGTCACGGCGGCGGCAACAGAGGCACAACCCACAGCAAAGCCAACTGGCATGGATTTAGATTTACCGGTTGATCCAAATGAACCAACATACTGCTTTTGTAATCAAGTTAGCTATGGAGCGATGGTTGCATGTGATAACCCCAACGTAGGTGTTTTTTTTCCCGCATACATTTTTTTGTCCATTTTACCTACATTGCTTATATATTTCCTTGATCTATTCAAATTGACAGTGCAAAATAGAGTGGTTCCATTTCGGTTGTGTTGGTCTGAAAGAACAACCAAAAGGAAAATGGTACTGTTCAAATTGCGCAGCAACCAAAAATCGACGTAGAGGCAAATGAGGCTGAAAGAAGAATAAGCATAATTTTAAAAATGATTGAGCGTGTATATTTTAATATCTTTAGAAGGGTGTTATTTATATCAACGAGCCAGGTCCTAGAAACTTAGCTTATGTTGCTGTTATTATTCGGGGAAATTTTGAAAGTGCTAATTTCCTACGACTTATGGTGTATGTTTGTATTAAAAATTGATTTTACACACATTTCAAAGCTGTTATCATGCTACTTTATTGTTCTTCTCCAAGTCTTGGAATAATGATTCTACACTAATAATAGAATCCAAACTGACCAGATCGGAACAAACTTAATACTTTTCGGTGAGATGACCATGGAGTATTGTTTAAATATGAACTGATTCATCGAGGTATTATTTACGTAAAATATTTAAATGGTAAAAACTAGAACTAGCTCGGTTAAATAAGTAATGATGATTGCTTCCAGTTTTCGAGAGTGTATTGGTACCAAATATGAACGGAATACCTTAAACGGACAAATTTTCAGGAACAATACCTGGATTTGGGAGGTAAAAATTGTTCCAAATGTCTCTTATAATTTGAATTATTGCAGTCAAATTTTCTTACCTACATCTCGTTCTCTCACTATGATTACAGTGATGCCTTCACACAAATAATTCAACAAAAAAAAAAAAAAAAGGTTGTAAGTGTGGGTTCAGCACCAATCCTTGTTTTCAGGTGCAATCAAATCAATCGAAGCCGGTTAATAATCCATGCCACCCATTCCACCCATTCCACCAGGCATAGCTGGAGTATCATTATCATCCTTCGGAAGTTCAGACACGACAGCTTCAGTTGTTGTCATCAAAGATGATACACTGCAGAAAAAGGTCATAAGCATTAACCAATCTACATAATAACAAAAAGTTACACCTGCTTAGGCTATATAGATCACGTGACATCATTCCACTCAATTAAAGACCAAGAGTAGAAATGTATCTATATATCTAGAAGGCCCGGTTATAACCAACTACATAACAAACAAACAGTTTAAAATGCATCAAAATCTACGTAAAATTTCAGAATATCCTACCTTGCTGCATCAACCAAGGCTGTCCTAATCACCTTCAATGGGTCAATGATTCCAGATTTAACCATATCCACATACTCACCTAATTACGGGATAGAAAAACAAAAATAAAAATATATCAGCAAAATCAGTATCTCTTCTGACGAGGAAGGAATACACAACCAGGGAAAATGAAATAAAAGAACAGTAACCCTTGGCAGCATCATATCCTAGATCATGATCGTCCTGTTCCAATAGTTTGCCAACAACAACCGCACCCTCAACTCCCGCATTTGATGCAATTGTGAGCACAGGTGTCTGCATTATATTTGGGGACAAGCAATAATATAATGGCAACCCAAATTAGCAACTTCAGTTAAAAGTCTTAAACAATTTCATAGATCTCATGAATATCAATTCATATAGTGGAATGAACACGAGGATGAGAAAAAGAACTTGGATCAAGTTTTGCTTGCACAAGTGTCAATCAAAATGTAATATGGAGAAGCAGAAGAGAATCAGAAAATAGACCTTTAAAGCATTTTGGATAATCTGGACGCCAATCTTCTGATCGAAGTTAGCAGTTTGAAGTTTATCCAATTCTTTTGATGCATATAGAAGAGCAACACCACCACCTGAAATACCAGAACAAATTGAGGTCAGATCTGATTCATGATTGTAAAACTAATAAACTGTTAGCATTGATATTTTACCAGGTACTATGCCCTCTTCAACAGCAGCCTTAGTTGCATTCAAGGCATCTGTCACTCTATCCTTCTTTTCACCAACTTCAGCTTCACTGGCTCCTCCAATCTGTAGAAAGGTATTTTTCAAATGTTACTTTTGTCAAAATAGAACCTCTGGGATTTCACCGCGGACAAACCATGAAACCAAGATGAAATAAGTATACCTTAAGCACTGCAACACCACCAGAAAGCTTGGCTAATCTTTCCTGTAACTTTTCCTTGTCATAATCTGAGGTGCTATTTTCAATTGCTGACCTAATCTGTTTATCAAAAGTCATCACAAACAAGTCAGATGTAGCATTAAACCTGACATGTCGGCTGGAGATAGAATACATGTATCATGGGAAAACCAAATCTATAGATCAACTCAGTCAAACCTGTTCGCATCTTTCCTCAATTGCTTTCTTGTCACCAGCTCCGTCAAGAATGACAGTGTCATCCTTAGAAATTGTTATCTGCAACAATAATAACCTAAGTGAGTTGTCCACGTTAACCCTGTGCACTTTCATGATAAGAACAGAGAACACAATGAAAATATATTTCAACATCAAACAAGAGAGTTGCTCCAGGAAATTAAACAACCTCTACCAGAACCAGTAAACAACATTAACTGGGAAAAGGTACAAAAGTTCTACAGTGGATTCAAATGTTTTACAAATAAAGCTAAATTCTTACTTTTTTGCAAGTGCCAAGCATATCCAAATCCACCTTTTCAAGCTTCAAGCCAAGTTCTTCAGTGATAACCTATTGGGATACAGAAAAGTTATCATTAATATGTTCACAAAATAAGATTTAATGCAGCAATAACCTCAAAACAGTAAACTTACTGCTCCTCCTGTGAGAACTGCAAGATCTTGAAGACCAGACTTCCTATTTTCGCCAAAACCAGGGGCTTTAATAGCACATACCTACAGCAAAGCTTCATATATAACTTCAACTCCACAACACCAATAATCCAAATATTTAGGAACCTACGGCCAAGCAGAAAATACAAACCTTAATTCCAGCCCGAAGCTTATTTAGAATAAGTGTTGCAAGTGCATCACTTTCAACATCCTCGGCAACAATCAACAACGGTCTTTGTCTCTGGAAATGAGAGTAGGTGTCAGTCAGCCAATATCCACATCTTAAAAGTCAGACGCAAAAGAAAGTGAACGACACTTCTCACCTTCAAAGCTAACTCTAATACTTTAACTACAGCATTTATACTGGAGATTTTCTTCTCGTGGATTAGAATGAGGGGATCCTCAAGTTCCTGTAGGCACAAGACATGCATGGTAAGTATATAAAACAAACAAAGATTCATGAGCAAGGGGTCTGTTGTTGCAAAGTACATAGATAAAGAACATACACATTTCTGGTTCTTATCATTTGTTATGAAATAAGGAGATATGTAGCCCCTGTCAAGCTTCATTCCTTCAACAACTTCTAACTCATTAAATAAAGTTTTGCCATCCTGAAATAATTCAATGATCAAGCTCATAAGCTAAAATTATAAAAGGGGTAAAAGTTCAAACTACTAAACTACTAGTAAGACAGAATAAATAAAACACGCATATAAAACACTAATAAATGGAATGATCTGATAAAAACTTACTGAAATTGTGATAACTCCCTCTTTGCCAACTTTCTCCATAGCTTTGGCAATCAGCTCACCAATTTCTCGCTCTCCATTAGCAGATATTGTCCCAACCTATCAATTCAAATTCAAAAACAGAAATCAAATTCAAAACTCAGTCTATATTAGCATCTCCTGCAATATGCAAGGAAAGGCTTTAACAAAGTTGTTCCACAAACCTGTGCTATTTCTTCAGATGTGCTAATCATCCGAGCTCTGCTTTTCAAGTTTGTTACAACAGCATCAACAGCCATATTTATACCACGCCTCAGGTCCATTGCATTCATTCCAGCTGCAACTGATTTGCAGCCTTCAGTAAATATGGCTCGTGTAAGGACCGTGGCACATGTGGTTCCTTCAAAACAATTGAAATGCTTCCTTATTATTCAGTCACGGTAAAATCTAAATTACTACATAATAAAGCTTGCTAAATGTCAGTGTACAGCCTATAGCATCTATACCATGTACTAATACGATGATAAGATGTAAGATATATCAGCTTACCATCACCAGCAACATCATTAGTAGCATTAGCAACCTGCTTTACGAGACTGGCACCAACATTCTTAACTTTATCCTTGAATTCAATGCTTTTTGCAACAGTTACTCCATCTTTGGTTACTTTAGGGCCACCAAAACTTTGCTCAATAACCACATTACGCCCCTTAAAGAGAATACACTCAACATCAATCAATTATTGAACAATGACAACACCTCAAAACAGACTAGCATTAATATCGTTAATTCTTTTGTTAAATAGAGCTCTTGTCCCTCTAAAGCAAAAAAGTTGACTTCATAGGCAAATGAGATTGCAGCCACAATCATACAGAAGTGGCATTTCTTGTACACTTACCACTTACTCTACCTCCTTCGCAAACAATGAATGTAAGAAAACGACAAACACAAGAAACAAACAAATAATCCACTTAGTTACCTTGGGACCCATGGTCACTTTGACAGCATCGGCAAGCTCTTCAACACCCTTAAGCATCACAGCCCGAGCCTCCACACCAAATCTAATGTCTTTAGCAGCATAATTTCGGCTCCAGCTCAACCTACTTCCAACCTAAATCATGCAGCAAAAGAAAACAGACAAAAAACGAACAAAGACTAAGGATTTACCCTCACAAATCTCCAAATGCCAGCATTACAATACATAAAAAGAAGTGTCATTAAAGCATTAGAGTTCCACCTGTTTGCTTCCATTCCTAGCAATCCTGCAACCAAAGAAACAGCAACTCAAGTCAAAACAAAATCTCCATTAATCCCAGTCAGGTGTTAGCCTCCAAAACCCACAACTGAGCACCAACATGTAAGAATCAAACACACAACACCCAATGAGGTAATGATTAAAAAATTAAATTTTGATCCATGTCGGAAGATTTTCTTTGACCCAGATGGAACAATTTGACTTCCACAGAACACAGGAATAAAAGAGAAGAAAGAAAAGCAAGAGTGGATAGGAGGGTGACCTTGCTTTGGAGGCGAGGCTAGAAGCAAAGCGATACATGATGCGAATATGAAATGAAGAAGGAAAGTAAAGAAAATGCAGCAAAATGCAAAGGCAAAGTGAGAGAATACAGAGAGTGTGCGTGGGGTTTATGAGTGGAAAGAGAAGGCTCTGGAAGAAGCGGCTTCTTCTTCTCTAGGGTTTAAGCCAAACAAATTCAATCGCTAATTTTTAAAAACAAAAACTAGTGTTTGTATGTTTGGATCCAACATAACACATTTAATTATTTTTCATATTAATTTTAAAGTATATTAATAAATAATAAAATTTAAAATGTAGATTTTGAAAATATGATTTTTACTGATAAAGACTCATTCTTGAAATTGAGACAGTTATTTGATGTCAAGATCTTAAATTAATATATATACATATCACTTTAAGGGAAATTTTGTTAAAATAATAATTTATTGAAAGTAATCTTTTATGTTGTCTATTTTTATTTTGTATAGACAAATTATTGATTCCTTAGAATGTTTGCGATTTCATAACATATCTATTAAAAAAGATTTATATTAAGTTAAAAAATAATTAATATGAAAGTTTTTTATGTAAAAAACTGTACAATTTTAAATATTTTCTTTAATTAATCTTTTAACTCAATGCATATATAAGGAGCGGCAATGACAAGGGAAAGTTTTGGTATTTCAACCAGCCAAGATGAGTCGACAAATTCTTCCTGGACCCTGATATCTTCTTTCTGCACCCTGATATAAAATTTTAATTCCACAACTGACCATATCCGGTTCATACGAGTAAAAAAATAAAAGTCGGATGACACTCCCATCCGATTCACATTTCAAAAAAATTGACAACCGGATGAGTATGTCATCCGGTTATCATTTCAAAATAAAATGACAACCGGATGGCACCCCCATCCAGTTGTCATTTGTCATTCGGTTGTCATTTAAAAAAATTCATTTTATTTATAAATGACAACCGGATGGCGTACTCATCCAGTTGTCATTTTGATTTTGAAATGACAATCGGATGGGGTTGCCATCCGGTTCTCATTTCCAAATTTCTCATACATCAAATCGGAAAATTATTCTGTTCGTCATCGACGACACCTAAATCCCAAATCAACTACTCTAATCAGCAATATCACTTACTAATTGCTAATAAACACCAAAAATTACTTACTTATTGCTTGTTTGAAGGATTAATCAAAGATTTGAAAACAGATGAAGTTAAAATGAAACCCGGATGGGATGTCATCCGGTTCTTATTTTATTTTGAAATGATAACTAGATGACATATTCATCCGGTTGTTAAATTTTTTAAAAGTGACATCCGGATGGGATGCCATCCGGTTTTCTTTTTTTTTATATTATGAACCGGATGGGTGTGCTTTTTATATGAGGGTATTTATGGAATTAAAAAATCTCTATTAGGGTGCAGGAAGCGTGTATTAGGGTGGAATTTGTCGGAGGAGTGCACATAAAAAGTATAAGGGTGCAGAAGGAAATGGGGATAAGGTCCAACAAAACGGGTTATATTGTAGGACTATCCACTTCGGAATCCGACCCGAATTCCTTTCAGTTTCCCTTTGCACATGCTCACACAGAGAGAAGAGAAACAAAGCATAGCGTGAAATCCATTTTTTGATTGTTATTACTTTTCCCTGTATTCCACACAACGAGTGGCGGAAGAGAAGAGATCGGAGAAAGATGACGGAGGCGACGATAAGGAACAAGCCAGGGATGGCCAGCGTCAAGGACATGCCGGTTCTCCAGGACGGTCCACCGCCGGGCGGGTTCGCTCCGATCCGGTTTGCTCGCCGCATCCCTAACAAGGGCCCAAGCGCTGTCGCCATCTTCCTCGCTGCCTTCGGAACGTTCTCTTGGGGCATGTACCAGGTCGGCAAGGGCAACAAGATCCGAAGGTTCTTCTTCTCTTCTCTTTTCCATCGTTTTTTTTTCTTTTTGATTTATTTCTCTTTGTTCAGAATCCTTCTAGCAATTGAAGCTTTTACATTCTGTGTGAGGAGTGAATTCCTTTCTGTATTCAACTGTTTTCTAATTTAATCTAGGAATCGTCTTAGATTTCCTCATTCTGATTTCCTCGTATTATTTCTTTAATTTTATATTTTGTTACTTTTTTTATGAATCGTTTGGCTTGTTTAAAATGTTTAAATTATCATGATCAAAGTTTATAAGGGAAAGTTACTTAGTTTCTCCTTCTATTGGTGGTGTTTATGGATAAACTAATCCAAGCTAAACCTTTTTAGTGTTTTTGTGTCACTTTATAATTGTGTATATTATCGCCAGTTACATGTTCTTAATTCTAGTATTCAGTTATTGTTGGTTGTCACTCTACCTTTTGTTTCTCCGTGATTCTTTAACAGCATCTATTAATACATAAATTCATATTTTTAAATCTTGTAATTTGAAGTGTTGTCGACAAACTATGGGATTTAATTGAGGTTTTGAGCTCTTGATTTGTTATTCGAGACTATTATGAATCATTTGATTTGTAGATTTAGTGGTGGCGATGAATTATTACTGTAGGATTCTGCTTCTTTCCTTGATTTCAAAAGGACTACCTTGGAATCTTTATTTTCTTTACTGTAGTTGAATTTGAATGAAATTATGTTAACTAATTGCCCCGTGGTTAAGGACCATGCTAGCAATTGAAGTTTATTCATTCTGTACGAGGAGTGATTCCATTTTGTATTCAACAGTTAGTCTTGTGGTTGTTATCCCTGATTGCATTGTATTATTTATTTTATTTTAATTACTTGTGGTTGGTATCCCTTTTTTACAACAAGAAGGCTTGGGCTACTATTTGACCTAATCGTTTAAATTAATAGGTGTATAAAGTTTTAGTGCTTTTTTGTAAAGCATTTAGAATACTTGGAATAACTTCTATGAAAGTGTTTAAGTGTCTCACACCATAAGCTGTGGTCTTCCTTGATTCTTGGCAAAGTCATCATCAAGTAGTCACTTCCACTATTATAAAAGGAACCCTTAGTTAAATGTTGCACATCTTTACTTGATACCAACCTCTTGATGTAAGCATACAACCCATTGGTAACTCCCAAATCATATTCCAATTCTGCGTTGGATTAAAGGAACTCTAGATATAGGCAATTGGTTATATCCTTGGATTTTCTTTCATTGTTATTGAAAGACTTCATAATTGTTTCCTTAGACTTCTCCATTGCTTCATAGATATCGCCAATGATTGTTTTTCTTTCCCCATATACAAAACAAAGTACATGAACAAGAGGAACTATGAGTCTATGACTTTGAGAATAAAAGCCACATGATTCCAAAAACAGAGGCAGCAATGATAGGCCATAGGCGGTGGTGGCACTGGTAGGCCACAGGACTTTTGGGAGCAATTGTTAATTTATGAACCATAAAGGGAGAGACTTTTCGTTGCTGTGACTTGTATGTTTAATTATGATGATGAGATGTTAATTGTTATTGCTGGAGTCTGCATCTTTCCTTGATTCCAAACTGGCTACCTTGGAATGTGCATTTCTTTAATATATTTGAATTAATATTCTGTGAACGAATGACCCTAACCAAACAATTTTGGTTTGTTTGCTTCCTCTGTGATTTGGTTGTTTCCTTTCTTCCACTTTGTATTTTCTTAACAACCCGGTTTGATTATAGCTTATATGCAAGCCATGTATTGGAAAAATGCTTTACTCAATCCAGTTAGTAGGAAATAATCGAGGATCCATTTTTACAGAAAATAACTTGACCGTGGAAAAAATTTTCAGTTGAAATGAGCTTCTTGATTAAATCATTACATGAAATACTTTCCCAAGAAATATTTTCAGATGAGAACATGGAATACAGGAAAACTGAAAAGGCTTTCCCCTTCTTTTGATGGGTTGTACCGGTTGACCAGAAAATATTAGTATGTACTCTTATTATTTTTTCTTTTAAAAAAACTAGGTTGGATCGATTCTGAATTTGTTGGAAAGTAAACAAAGGAGCCTGTATTTTCCTGTGTAAGTTAATTTGATATTGGAAAATTGTTTGTCTCTTGTGTCTTTGTGGGAAAAGGATATAGACAAAAGACGTTTTAATGCTCTTGGTGTTATTTTTATTATAAAATTGAGTTTCTATTTGTTAACGAGAGGTGACCTCTAATTTTGATTTGAAAAAAGCATCAAAAGCACCTAATGTACTACTCCTTATATTTTGTCCATAGAAAGAAATGGATATTAGTGCATATTCTTGGATATTTACTTCTCACCGTGAGTCTCTGATTTCACTGTTTTTAGTCTTCTTTTATGATTGGTTTTGGGGATTGGTGGGATGTGGTACTGAAAAATAGAAATAGCCGTTCAAGGAAGAACCAGACCAGTTCCCACTCAAAGTAAAATTGATGTATAATGTTTCATTTCCTATAGGGCACTGAAGGAAGAAAAATATGCTGCCCGCCGATCCATACTGCCTGTGCTACAGGCCGAAGAGGATGAGAGGTATTTGAAATGCTTTCACCAATTTTGTATCGTCACATAGACAGGTATTATTGTGCTAACACCATTTAACATTTCCATTATTTTGTTTGTTTCCTTCTCTAGATTTGTTAGAGAGTGGCATAAATATCTCGAGTATGAGGCAGAAGTGATGAAGGATGTGCCTGGTTGGAAAGTTGGAGAAAGTGTGTATCATTCTAAGAGATGGGTGCCCCCAGCAAGTGGTGAGTTGCGTCCTGATGTCTGGTGATGTTATTTCGGCCATCTCCATCAGAAATTGTGCTGCCTCGTGCTTGTTCATTACATTCTGGTACTTTTGTCCAGTCTCTAAAATAAATTTGTATCTGGAACATTTGTGACTGCATTGCAAAATTTTAAAACAAGAATGCATTTTGAATTTGTCCTTGATGTTGGCAATGACACTGATCTCCGATGTATGTCAGTATATGAATGCACATTCTTGGCATTGCAAACTGTGACTTTTTTCCATAAGTTGAGGAAAGAACAAGTCTCAAACCCAAAAAGAAAGAAGTGTGAAATTTTTAACAGTTTTTAAACAGCATTGCTGGTGTTGGGGGGGACTGAATAATAGTACTCCATTTTAGCTCTGATTTCTAGAACAATAAGGCACAAACTTATATGTAAAGAAGGGTTAATTCCAACGCCCTTGGCCATTAACTATTTGGAAAATCTTTCGTGTTCCTTGTTTCATATTTCCTTAGTCACTAGTTTTATATGATTAGGTGATCTCGAAACGGCAGCACTACTATAAAGAACTGGTGCCCGACTCTGGATACTGAAATGTGTGATTAGAAGTTTGAGGCTGATTGTTTTTAGGAATTAGAAACCAAGTGAGAGCCTTGGATCATATCGTATGTAGTTGTTCTCTGATTCTAACAAGTTTTCAAAAGAAAAAAAGGTGAAAAGGGTAGAGGCAAAAATTTGGGGATGTAGAAAAAACATTTGATTCTGTGGGGTTTACTTGCATCCCAGGTTTTCCCTACATATTAAGAATTTTCAAAACAGATCAATTAAATTAAAATGTAGAAGCTTCATAGATTTTCATTCTTCTGTGATTTTAAAAGAATATTTTTAATTTTTCAATCTAAAGTCCTTTTACTCAAACACGTGCAAAAGTACAAATCACATAATTTACAATTAAGTTGTCCTTGAAATTAGATGTCGTTTGAATGATGCATATTACCCAAGGAACTTATTTTTACCATTCTTTTGCTACTTGTCATTTGCGGTTATTTTCCTAGGTTAAAAAAATCGATTATATAGGATCAAATATCATAACGCATATAGTTAATTTTATATATAGATTTTGAGTAGTTACCTTTTTTTTTGTTCTACGTTGCCGTTCTTGGATAGGATAGTTTTTTTTTTTTTAAAATTTTTTTTTTTTTAACATTTTTTTATTTGAGGTGTCTTATTATTTATTTTTTAATTCATTTTTTTAAGATTAAGAAGAAGGAAATGATAAAAAAAAAATAGGAAGGAAACAATAATAAAATATAAAGATATTAAAAAAAGTTAAATTAAATAATGACATTTGAAATAATATATGTTTTTCCAATTCTTATTCATAGAAAAGTTACGAAATTGCTTGTATTTTCAAGGTTTTAAAATAAAACTTTGATGTTTAGCTAGGGTTTTGAAATGTATCATTGGGACTTAACCAAGATTGCAAAAACTGTCTTTACTTATACATTCCTAGAGTTTTGACAACCCTTAAATAATAATTTTCTTCTAGTAAGTAATACATTTTATAATATTATTTTCAATTAATAGTTTATGATAGAGTTAGAAAAGATGAATATTTTTTTTTTGCATGCGAGTATTTTAATTGATACTATAAAAGAGAATGTTTTTTTTTTTTCTAAATTAGACATATGCCAATAATTTTAGTATACAATTTAATATTGAAATCAATTTACACATGGACGACAAACACGAGTCTTGAAAAAATTTCTAAAACCAAATACTTATGGATTAATAGAAGTAATTCCTTTATTTATATGCAAATATTTATATGCAAGAAAGAATTGACACACCAATCATAGTTCGTGACTTAGATCATTTTAATTTAATAATGACCAACAAAGTGAAAGAAAAATGTTAACTTTTGAAGTGGATTTGAATAGAACTTAAAAAACTTGGAAAACTTTTTAAAAAATATGCTTATAAAACACTAATAAGGGGTTGTTTGATAGTTTTAAAATAAAATCATAATGTTTCTGCAAAATATTAAAAATACCATATATGCAAATAATAGAAAAGAACAATGAATACTTTGTTTATATGGATTTGCTTAACATGTCCAATTATTTTCTATTAATTAAAAAAATATTTACTAATTAAATATTGATTATTACAAGTATTATTTTGTATTTTTTACTTGTAATGTGTACACAATATCATTCTTTGCTAAGTACGCAAAGCAAGTATTGACCATACAATACTCCATTGTCAATTTATAAAGAAATATTCTCAATGAGGGAGTATATTTAGTGTACAATCTAACTTTACAAAATAAAAATATTTACAAATAAAATCTCTCTAAGTCTATCAGACACATTAATATTTTAAGAACTCGAAGTTCTGATTTTCGTTTTGAATGCAATTTTCATGTAATATGAATGTCTTCACTAATTTATTAGTCTTTTTATATGAAAAGTTTCCTTTTATGAGTGTTTTAAATTGGATCATGTAATTTACATGTTCTAAATTATCCTTGCACCATAGTCTATCCTTGTACCACAGTCTTTTGGTAATGTTGACCTTGTGCTGACACTATTTATTGTTCCATACTAAGTATTTTATAAAAGACAATCTTTATTTTTATTATTTTTTTATTCTTTTAACAATATCACATTGAACACACAGAATCTGATAATTGGTGTGTTATGTCAAAATTATTATTAGATGCATTCTTAATTTATTTTATAACTCCTGAATATTTTTATATCATAATAATGTGTTTATGATCAAGACACTCACTTATACTCTTGCATATGTTTTGCTATGACACTTTGTCTTGACTTTGATATATATCTCACAATGTATCAAACTTTTAAGAATTTCATTCAAATTTTTAATCTTATTTTATGTTAGTTTTTTTTAATACCTATTTCATACTTGACAAATTTATTAGATATTAAAATATAATATTATAAAAAGTATAATATTTTGTATGTAACTTCAGAATTATTTATATCTTAAGAGAAAGACATTTCCAACCTCCTGTACCTTCCATACACCACAATTAATCAACATGAATATTATTTTAGTAGTCAACTTTAATAACCCATTTCAATAATTGATTTTAATAATTTTTTAAATGACATCTCTTAAATTAAAAATATAATCATTTATCTTGGGAAAACATTTATTATGCAACCGAACATTACTAAAATGTTTTAGAATATTTAATATATTATTAATAAAAAAAGACCATCCTACTAGTTATTCAATACAAAAAAAGACCATCCTACTAGTCTAGTATATACATTTAATATATAACATAATTACTATTAATGTTTAACCTAAAGTCTTTTTTTGTCTTAACTCATGACACATGCTTGTCCAACCCTCCACATGTCATGGACTTTGACAAATTTTGAAAGAAATTAAAAAAAATATATATAAATATAGTGTTACTCTCGCTTAACTTTTTTTATTTATTTTATTTTATTTTATTTAATGTATACATTAGTTTATAGTCATAACATTAATTTAAAAAAGATACTTTTCATTAAAGAGAAATAAGAGTATTATAAAATAAAGGAATGAATTTAATTCGATTCATTAATTTTATATTTTATAATTTATGGATTGAATATATTTCCTTGTCAATCAACATTGAAGATAATAATAGATAGATAGATTATCGTCTGAAATTAATTTAGAGTATCGGAATAAGAAAATAAAAATAAAACTAAACATATTACCTAATGGGTTGAGTTTCCCTAAAATGTATGAATCATTAAAAAAAAAACCTAAGGATAAGTTAAAAAGTCAAATTAGATTTGCTATTAAAATAATTATGAAACATTTTCTTTCATTTTGAAAAAGTTTAGCATGAGAAAAGGTTTGAAGTGAAATGGCACGAACCCATGTCCTCTTCGGTAATTTCCAGCAAGGCACCCAAATTAGTTCAAACTCTCATCACCTGCTTTCATCTTCTCAAATAATAAAAACGTTGCAAAGCAGAGCCAAAAAATATAAACAAAAATAAAAAGCCAAAAATACAAAGAAAACCCCAAATCCAAAACCAAGAGAGAGGCCCAAATCTCTCTCTCCGATCAGATCGGACACCGTCTCACTGCGAGCAATTTCGATTCCTTTCTTTCTCTCAACGTTTCATTTCTCAAAATTTCAAATTATTCCCTCATTTTTATCAATTCCTTTTTCTGCACCGTTATCGTTTCCGATTTCCGCGATCTGCGAAGTTCCTTCCGACGCTACGATTTGGTGCTGTTTGATTCGATCCATTGCGGCGGTGATGGCGATTAGCGCGTTCAGGTTTTGAATTTGGGCTTATTTTTTCGTTATAGATCGTTTCTTCGTGGTTCTCTAATGGCGTCGGCTCAGGTGCTGCCTAACTCCTCCGCGTCGTCGCGGAAGCAAGAGCATCTTGAAGCTGGCAAGCGCCGGGTATGGATTTGTTTGGTTGATTTGGTTTTGCTGTTTTGTTTTTGTTCTGATTGTGGACTTGTTGGAGATTGAGATTGGGAAATGTGTTGTTGATTTGCTTAATGCTGTGTTTCGTGTTGTTATAATGTTGCGCGTTTGCGCACGTGGGAGTAATGTGGGTAGTTTGGTGTAGGGTTTAATTTTTGTGGTTGGACGTGGATGGAATTTATTATTTTTGCTTGTCGTTAACATTTTGTAGCTCTTGGATTGTGTTACTGATTGTGATTGGGATGGTAAAGGGAAGGGAATGGTGAAATGATTGGAGGGGAGCTGAAAGGAAGTGGAATCTGTGATCTTCGATGACGCAGTTGAAGGGCAGGGAATAATGTGGGTGGTCCTGTTTCCGAGTATATGCAAGAGATGGAGCTTGGTGATCTAGTACCTGCTTGCACGAGGATCCATGTTTTGGGTTTACAAAGCTAGTGATATTTTTTAGGCTGCGACCAAGGTTTTAAATTATAGTCATGATTCAGTCATGTAACTTGATATTGCTGGAAATTCCGGACAAATGTGGTTACTATTGTGGTGGCGGATATTCAAACCAAAAACCATGACATTACAGCCAAAGTTGTGGTGGCAGGCCGTTTTTTAAAACCTTAGCTGCTATGTTTTGTTTTGGGGATAGTGAGAATAATCTTGGGAGAGTATCTTTTTCCCCCTTTTAGGGATTTAGTTATCCTTCTTTTTGTACGTTATTCATCCATTATTTTGCATAAACCTCAGTCGCACTTACGCTTTTTGTTTAGCACTTGACGACTTAATATCTATAAGGTACTAGCTAGTTTCATTAGTAGCCTGGTTTGTTTCTTTAACCACCAGGTTATTTCGCATTGAATCTTGGGTTTGATTTGCATCATACAACCAGGGAAGCTGTTTGATGAATTGTAATATTATATTATTATAATACTGATCATTCTTCCCAGTTCCATTTTTCAAGAGTCCTGTTTTGAAATAAGGTTCAGTAAACATAAATAATTCAAGCATATAATAATTTACTATGCCCATTTGGGGAGTGATAAATTTACAAAATTATACCATGGATAATAATACACTAGTTAGTTTATCATACAACCAGGGAAACCATTTACCGAATAGTAATGTTGTATATTCACCATTTTCCCATGAAAGAGGCCTTTTACTTCCAGAGTAGTCAATAGCAGACTATAGCAGCATTGTGGTGTCATGGCTATGGCCATGGCGACCACTATGTTGGCTCAGAGACAAAACTTTCTACTTTCCCCTTGAATGACAACATTTGGTGCTGTGTAAGGCGTTTATTCTTGGGATTTTCCTTCTTTTAATGATGAATATGCCTTTATTTATGGATATTTTTATTCTTGAGCATTTATATATATGTAATATAAACTATTTAACTTATATCTGGGATTTCATAATGGTGGTTTCCCGCCATAACAGTTTAGGTAGGTTGGCCACTCTGTGCTCTTATCTGAGCTTAATAACTGTTTTTTTATCTGTTTAAAGAAGATTTTCCTTTGGGTGCTAAATGCCTCACGTTATATTTTTATGTTTTGTTTTAAATGTTGGACTTTACATGCTTTGTAACATGTAGTCTATCTCAGTAAATCTCACCTTGATTTAGTTAATCTAATTCTAGTCCCTTTATGTTGTTGTTCTAGAGTGATTTAGCCATTTATTAGGTTTAGAATATTATTCCTTTTGGAATGTTATTGAAATCAGCTGTCATATTGTCATTAATCAGACCCAAAGTTTCTGAATATTTTTATTCTCTTGGTTGTAAAAGTGTTCGTTACTTCTCTTAATCTCAGAATTCTCAGTTAAATTACATTGGACTCTTTGAATAAAAAAGGGCGTTTTTTGTTTCTAATTTTTACTTAGAGGTTCTATATTGGTGTGTCACTGTCACTGTGATAGTTCTTTACAGTCCAGCCTTTCTGTCCAGAACCCACTATCTGTACTTAAATTGTTGGGTGAAGACTGAATGTGCTTTTTTATATTTGACACCTCACCTTAAGCAATAATGCTTTGGGCTTGAAGTCTGGGCAATTCAAAGGTCTACCTTAATCTGTTTTGAAATTAACTTTTAATTAAACGAATTGGGCCAGCTAACAAGGATCAAACAGTACATCGCATAATCATTAGAGGCTTTAATACCTTGTCAAGAACTACATCAAACCTAAACTCAACATGAAGGCACAGCTGAATGGTTTTATATCTAATAGATTCCTTATATTTTCTATGCAATTTGACTACTCATTTCATTATTAATTCTAAGTTATTGTGTTGTGCTACTTTGTAGTTTGTACTACTTCTGAAATGGTATTCTCTTTTTGCCTTTTTTTTTTTTTTTCAATTTCAAATGTTTTGGATTTTTGGGTCTTGCAGCTGGAGGAGTTTCGTAAAAAGAAAGCTGCAGAGCGAGCCAAGAAGACTTCAAACTCTAGCCAAGTTCACAATTCTGATGATAGCTTGAATAAAAAACAGTCTTCTGAAGTTGAAAATGTACGCATTAATGAGTCCGATGGAGTTACAACATCTGATGGTGTGGGAGGAGCTGTTTCTGACAGTTCAACTTCAGGGATTGGTAATGACAAGACTCAGAATTTGTTTAGCCAAAGTAGTAATCAAGGGTCTTTGGCTGGTAAAACTTCTCCTGCGAGGAATGATCTTAGTACACCATCTACAAGTTTGGTGGAGGCACATTCCAATACTGATGAATATAATAGATATAATGCTTCTTTAGTTACCGCATCTTCTGATTTTAGTCAAAAGAATGAGACAAATAATGTGAATGATATATATGTAATTCCATCAGGGAAAACAAACCACCAAAATGTTCCTCTACGCCTGCAAGAAAGTCAAGAATATGACAGTAATGCTAGTCAATTTAGTTTTCGTGGGATGAATGACGACCAGTCAAACAAGAGTAACAGCCCTTTGAAGGATTATGCGGTTACTGATTATCTCACTTCACATTTTCCTTCAAAAATCTCACCTCAGAACTCTGTTGATGCTCTGCAGCAAATCAAGCTGACAAATTCTAGCACTTCAGATAGTGGCTACTCACATAGTTCGCTTTCTGGAGGTAACAGTTTATTTTTCACTTTGCTTTTATAGTTTCAAATTTTTGTAATTTGTTTCTTGCTTTACCTTTTTAATACATACAACCTGACAATCACACAGTGCTCTCTGCCGATTTAGTTGTGCATAATATATGTTTTATTTCAGGTTTCAGTGAGTCTTTCAGCTCCAAGTTTAGCGAAACTGTTACTAGCTCTGATACTAATCTGCCTAGTCTTCATGGTGCAACTATGCCAAAATTTGATTCCACAGGTTTTGAAGCAAGAAGTTCCTCTTATAATACACCAATACTTTCATTGCCAGCGGAATCTAGTTCTAGGAGATCACGTCCATCGTTTCTCGATTCTCTAAATGTCAACAGAACTTCTTTGGGGTCTCCATTTCATCAATCAGAGCAAAGTTCCTCTATGTCCAATCATCTAGAATCAAACAGCAATCATATACCAAGCTCTACGTATTTCCCTAAGCCATCTGAAGAGACTAAAAGTGTGCCACTTTTCCCAAATTCTAAAACTGAGAATGTTCATAGTCCACTTGAGCATTTAGCCCCTTCTGTTGTTAATAATGATAGTCATGGTGCTCTGTTAAGTGCTAAGGAAAATGGCATGGAGAAGAATGCTTATTACTCATCTTCAAAAAATGAAGACTTTGCTGCTTTAGAACAGGTGATTTCTGCTAGTTATGGTCATGATATTACTTCTTTTGAGCCTGTTATATGATGCAATGGTGCTTTACTTTGTGGATGTGTTTTTGATGAATTAGTACAAAATATTTTTTGGTTCTGTTTATTTTGTTTTGTGCTTAATTTATTAGCTACAGAAATGTTTGTTTGCGCAAGCATTTGGTTGATGGGAATATGTTTGATATGCTAAATATGAGCTAAAATGTACCCACCTTTTATTAGAGTTGGGGAAATTTTTGATGATTTTAGTTATGTGCTAGAAACTTCAGGATGGCATCATGGCAGTTAGGTGTTGCAAATAACTGCTTTAGAAAACAGTTTGTACTAGAAACTTCAGGATGACATGTTGAAAATAACCTTATGTACAGGGTCTTTCCATCTGATAGTAGATTGTGTAATTACCCAGTGTGAAGTTATTTGCAGTTTGTGGACAGATAATACTCTCTGTAGGAGACATTTGTCTCATAGACAGCAAACTCTATTGCTGTCTTGTGTCTGATTTCGGTGTTCAATATATAACTTATTACTTTATTAAATGGTGTTCTATCAGTCATACACTAGGGATGTAACCTCACTATTTACTAGTGTGGGGTTCTACTTTTGTTATGTCAACTATGAGTTGATTCTTTCTTTCGTTTGTGGGTGTAAATAATTTTTTATCTGAGTGGTGAACTTGCAACAATGAAAATGATGCATATAGGTCGTATAAACAGTGTTAGAATTTAGAAACTGAATATATTTTTATCTTTTCCTTTGTACTTTCAGTCATCCTTTCTGGTGTGGGTAGTCATACATTATGCTTTGCATATTTGTTTGCTCGTCATGTCTTCTATATGTCTCTCAACTTGTAAAAGTTCGTAATTGTTATGCATTAAATGAATCTCTAATTTTTTTATTTTGGTATTTTCACTCTTTTATTATTATATGGGAAAAATAAAGGTTATATTTGTTTATATTTTTGTCCTTTTTTTTTTGGCAGTATATTGAAGATCTAACAAAAGAGAAGTTTTCTTTGCAACGTGCTCTTGAGGCTTCTCAAGTGTTAGCAGAGTCACTAGCTACTGAAAATTCAACTCTAACCGATAATTATAATCAACAGGTTTGCCTATGTATTGCAGTATAATATTTGAGAATGTTCAACTTTGAAACTGTTTTTAATTTTTATCACGTTGCTTTCTTATCTATTTTTCTATTAAAACCCATACTACCAGTAATTGACATATCTATTAGTTATTATAGTTATAAAACATGCTTCAGTGGTTCAGAACTTAAGGTGTTTTTCCATTGTGCATATTATGATATTTCGTTTTGAGCTATTTAATTTTAATAATTTAATATGAAGAACAATAGGTTTCCAGTAATAGGAGGCAGTCGTTGTTATGATTTTATTGAATTTATTGACTTTTGGGTTACTTGTACTGTACTCCTTTGATATTAGATAAAACATCTGAACATATTGGCCTGTGATCGTGGGTGTGTGAAGGAACTTAATTAGTTGTGGGTTACAGTAATAGTGTAAAAGTCTCTTGCTTTTTGGTCTTTCAATTGTGGGTGGGTGTATAAAGGAACTTAATTAGGCTGGTGTAGTTCTTTTAGTCAACGGGTTAGTTTCTTACTAATTATTTTAGTACTTTGATCTTTGTTATCTTGACATCACTTCAAACCTTATTTTGAATTTAACTTGGTGCATCGTGTTTAGTTTTGTGGTAAGATAGTTGTTTGTAAGGATATGAAGCAGTCACAATTTTTTGTTTCCTTGTTTTTGTAGAGAAGTGTTGTCAACCAATTAAAATCAGATATGGAGAAGTTACAAGAAGATATCAAAGCACAACTGGTTTGTATCAACACTACCTAATCCCTATCTAGTTGCATAATTTTTTGGCTGTGCTGGTAGCTTTATATCGTATACAAACATGCATTGTCTAGCTGTGCAAGTTCGTTTGCGCACTTGCTTCTATTTATATTACGGGATCATATATTGGAAATATTATTATAAATTTAGTTATTTTTACAATTTTGTAGTTATTATAAGTTAAAAATAAAAAAATATTATATATTTCAATCAAGTTGGCTCATCGTCTTTTGAACTGAAATATTAGGGGGTTTAAGCTTGATTGAAATAGTATACTTAGCCTCATATAAAACTTGATGCAGAGATAATCAAGCATCGAATTAAGCGATGCCTACAGAGCTTGTTGAATTGAGCTTCTTATTGAGCTCATTGTGATTCCTTCCCGTGTCTTCAGTAAGTAGAAAGTTTATGGTTGGATTAATTGGATGGCTCTTTCTATCATTTTGTCTGAAATATTAATGATATATTTCGGTATACACAATAGTTGTTTTCGCTTTCTTGACATCCATCCATTTCAATTGGTATCCTTGGTTTCCTGAAATGGTGTACCGCTGAAGATTATCTGGGTCACCACAAATTCTAGGAAAGGTGCTGCAACAACGAAAGTTGTTCATGATCATCAATTATCTTTTATTTATAGAATCTTTTTCGGTGCTTTTGCATAGTCTTTTTTCTTGTGTATTAAGTATCTATGATTATCAGTGTTGTTAATGATGGATGGCATAGCGGCTTATGGTGGAAGCCATGGTAGACCAAATAAATTTAGTATGTGTTTGTGTGTGCATACTGCATGTGAAGAAAGCTATATTGAATAAACTAAATAAAGAATATTAAAAGAATAAGCAAACAAAAACAGAATTGAAAAAGTTGGCAGTATTAATATTGAAGGAGAATAATTATAAAGCAGTATAAATATAAGAAAAAGAAGCATAGACATTAAAAAAGAATTGAATAAAACATAATTGAGAAGGAAAAGTTAAAAAAAGTATAAATATTAAAAACAGAATTGAAAAGAATTATTAACTAAAATAAATAAAAAGATAAATAATCATTAGAATTAATGAAAAATAAAAAAGAATATTCTTAGAAAGAAATAAAAAACCCAAAGAGGCCGTGGAAGTTGTTACTGAAAGATTTCAAAGAAAGGAGGACAGAGGTTGCCTGCCAGGGGTTGGACATTGATAGAGATTTTAAGTGTATGTGACTAAATGTTTGGATGCTTATGGGCGATGAAGGTAGTAGTGACTCATGAGGGAGAAAGAGTATGTGACTGTTCCCTAGTGTTTTAAATCCTATTTTAGACCGAAAATAGGTCAGAACAGATGGGCCCCCTTAATTTCCACACTTTTTTGCCATGGGTGTCGCTCATGTATGGTTGCCACCATTCAAAGCCTGCTATGGTATGACGATCTGTTGAAAAACAACTACCGGTGCCAATACAGCACTTGTTTGTCTTTAATCTTGTGTAGTTTATCTGTAAAATATTGATATTGGGTTCCCATTTTCATTTTGCAAATCTACCCATATGGTCCGTTTGTGGAGCTAAAGTTTTTAGTGCATTGAGCTTGGTTTAACTTCTGCCACATTTATTGTTGATTATCTTTGGTTGAAAATAGACTGGTTTCATGTCAACAGGCTGAGCTTCAGGCTTTCAAGAGTGAATATACAAATGCACAACTAGAATGTAAGGCAGCTGATGAGCGTGCTAAGTTATTAGCATCTGAAGTTATTGGTTTAGAGGAGAAGGTACTGATTTTTCTTGGTATGTTTTGCCATTTGTACTTTTGAGGATTAAATATAGTTTTTCTCATCTTTTATCTGAAATCAAGTTGTTAACTTCACTTATTTTGAAATTTTTTAATCTTCATCATGTTGGCATTTTCTGATATTTAATTAACTACTCTACTGTCATCTGAAATGAATTGATGACTAAAATATTATGCAAAACAAATAGAAATGACAATTAAGAAATAGGGTGTTATTAATATTCTAAGGATTTGCTGAAGGAATTATCATGAAATTAATCGAACCAATGAAATAAGTTAACTATGTTGACTGTTTCATTATGCTTCAATTTTCAGATATAACATTCAAAATTCACCCAACATGCAGAATAATAGCACATATGTGGGTAAAATGTTCCTGATCAAAACCTTTTTCTTGTTGGCATGCATCCCACCTTAGAAAATCCATAGAATCTAGAGATCTGAACTATTCTAGGAACCAGTTGAAATTGCATCGGAAATTGTGCAACTCCAATAAGAGCCAAACTGACCTGAAACTGACATTTGAATTACTTGCCACATACCAACACCACTACTTGTTAGTTTACTGAGAGTAATTGTTGTGGAAAGGATTGGGTGCACTGGCTTGGATTTGCACCTTCTTGGTTGTTTACGCTGGCCGATTCTGTTCTAGCAATTGGGTGTTTGGGCACTCGCCTTGCATCGGTACCATACTTATCAATGACTAGCCATTCTGATATAGCAGTGGAGAGTTGCATTGTAGCCTCTGGCCGGCCCCTGTTTTCCATTTGTTTCAGTTGTGGCCTTAGTTCTAGAAATGATGTCCATTTGTGGAAGTTTCAATCTCAATTTATAACAGTGGGTTAAGAACTCTTTTTGACTGTTTGCCATGTTATCAAATGTGTGTTTTGTTGACAATCAGTTAATCACACGACTTTGTCCCCTTTTCATTCGGTCAAAGGAGTCAAGGTCCTACTTTTGTATGCACAACCTGCAAAAATGCACGTTTTCTCTTTGCTTGGATAAAACTTCTTTGATCGACGTCTATCAATCATAATCTCGAGCCAACACTGATGTGTTGCAGCCCACCCATCCCTGTTCATTGTTCTGCTGCTTTTGTGTTGTCTGTGAAGTCTGCTCTTCCTTTGTGTTCCTTTCCCTTGCTCTTTGTTGTTTTTTTTAAGATTATTTTTTATTGTTAATTATGAATATGTTGTTAATTTTAAGTAAATTTTTTTAATTTTTAAACTTATATACCTGTCTAATATATATGATACTTAAAATATTATACACACACATAATTGAACTTTAAAAGTTATTTCATGCAAGTTTTATAGATTATTTTTGCGTTTTACTGACTACATAAGTTCTTCCTATATTTATTCGTTGAATATAAATTTATATTAGAGGTTGGAACTTGTTTCATGTTTTGAACTCATGGTCACTGTCAGCCCTTCATCTTATCCCAGGTAGGATCTGAGTTTGATGATCCAATAATGTTTTTATGGAGACTTCAAATGATAAAAATATAATTGCTTGGATTATTTGGAGCACATAAATTGATTTTGTTCTGTGGAAAAATTTTTCATCTAACAATTTACCAATATATGAATCTTAGAGAACAGAGATGTAAAACCATTCATGAACTTCCTCTGAAAAATTGAAAGCTTTTAGGAGAACTGGCATTTGATTGGTTAATGAAGCCTTTATAATGGAAGGGTAACTCCATTTTTAGAATTTATAATTAAATTAACTTTCAATACAAAGTTAAGTGAACCAGTGCAGTGTCTGGTCCAGTGACTTGTTTAAAAAAGAAATTTCCGGATCCATATTTCGATGTGTGCAGAGTCGTTATGTGATTTCTATCCCCCTAATCACGGGTTGCAAATGTCAGTGTTCCAATCTGAACTCATATAGGCAGATTTTTGCATATAGATTTAGCAAATATATTAGATTATAGATTTAATTTGTTGTGTTTAACAAACATGTCAGGCACTCAGACTAAGATCCAGTGAGCTAAAGCTGGAGAAGCAGTTGGAAAATGCACAAGCTGAAATTTCTTCATACAGGTACTTTTGAGGTTTTATATATCCTTCAAATGAACTACAAATGGCAAGATTGTGATTTGTGGAATAGTCAATCATTGTTTCTGGCCAAAAAGATAGCATTAATAAGAAGGGTATTTGTGTTAGAAAGTCTGGTTTTATATTTAATCTTGCAGGTGGGACTTGCAATTGAAAATTCTTGTGTCAATGTAATTTTTCTCTTGATGATATTGTGGTTGTTAATATCCAAATTTTACTCTGAATAGTTGAAATCATTGGACAGCTCAAAGCCTAGTTCGTTAAAATAAAATTGAGGTGATTGGTGAAGAGATGAAGTGGTGCTAGGATATTAGAGCCAAAGAATGGAAGAAAAAACAAGCGATGCCATCCCTTATCCTTCATTGTCTGCCTAAGCCTTTAAGAAACCTGTTCTCACACAACTTTTCATGCATGTTTGGGTAATTGGTGCAGAGTTGCTGGAGTGGAATTTATTTCTGAAGAAATAATTTTGAAAATCATTGCTCATACTTGGTTTTTCCTCCTATGCTTATGTTTCTTGTATGGAGATTTCTTTTCCTTGATGTGCTTACCTTTCCTAGTAAAATATGAAAATAAAATTCCCTGGTGTATTGATGGAATTTTATTAAACTATTTGAGAGAATGTTTACCCTCATTTAATTTTTGGTGGTTGAGAGAGAAAGTAACACTTGAAATTACCTTTCTCTTAATTTAATTTTGTTTTTGGCCCTATCTAACATTGGGTTGGCAGCCAGACTTCAATGTACAGATTCCTTTTTCTGAACCTTTACTAATTACTTTTGATTGATATCTAATCTGGTTAAAATTCTGCATTTTTTAGTTTAAATATAATTTTACCTCATTCTGATGGAATTTTATTTGATGTCAGCTCCTCATTTCCTTCCTTTTTGTTGATTCTTGGGCATTTTAAAATATTTTGCTTATTTCATCGGGGGCAATAATTGTTCATGGTAAATATTGCAGAAAGAAAATTTCTAGCCTAGATAAAGACCGCCATGATTTGCAGTCCACTATCGATGCTCTACAAGAAGGTAATCAGACTTTAGCTGTTTTTTGTTCTGCATTTTGATTCACACAAGTTTTGATTTTTCATAAGTTTTATTCATTATTGGCCTTCTGTATTGTGTTTAAGGTTGGTGCCTATAATTATTTGAACCTTATAAACTAGTAATGACAATAGAAAATAGAAAACAAATGTTTTTGGATTGTAGATATGACACCTCTCTCTCTAGCTTATACTCATGCAAACACATATAATATTCATTATCCAAATCCAATAATCAGAGTACTCTGCTTCTAGTCCTTAGATTTTCTATTATCGAAAATAGTGCTGATCTTTAGTGTTTGTAGAGACAAATGTTACACAGATACTATTGTCCCTAGTTAGGTTCACTTGGTGGTTTACACTCTGTTCTATCAAAAAAACTATTCATCCTTTGTTTTAACTTTGTGCTATTGTCAAGTCTGATATTCATAAATCTGTACTCTTTTATTTTCTCCAACAGTTGCTTTTGAAACAGATATTATCTTTTTCGTGGAAGTCTTAATGCATGTCTACTTTGATATTTTCAGGACTTAAATTGTTGATGGTTGTTACATTTTTTTTTTGTGTTATATGTGGAAATCTATCATAGCGCATGTTGCAGAATTATTTTTTATTTTGATGTTTTTGACTATTTATCTTTTTTCTGGATATATAGAGTGAAATGAATTTATTTGTTGGTCCTTTTCTTTTTATTGGTGGATATCATGTAATTAATTCATTTTGTTCTTTTTTGAATTACTTTTTTCTTTTCCTTATGAAGAGAAAAATATTGGGGACGTGGTAAAAAATCCTAGTTAACCATTCATTGTGAGCTCTTAATCCAAATCAAATGAGCAAATTTTGTTTGAGTTGAGATACTATGAACTCAGAAATCCATGATCTTGCTTTGCCATTGCCCTGATACAGAAAAGAAGTTGCTGCTTTCTAAGATACAAAAGGCTTCAGGGACTGGAAAGTCTATCGAGAGTCAAACAAGTAAAAGGAACATTTCTACATCCACGGAGGATTTAGGTTGGTTTGCCTCAGTTAGCACTATTACTTTGTTTTTGGTATTCTTCATGGTTTTTCAATTTACATATGCTGTGTATTCGGCATCAATTGAGCAATTTTGCATACTAATCTTTAACTCGAGCATGTTTTCTTTGTTCCATTATCCTTAAGTAGGAATAAGAGAATGAAATGCTTAGCATCCACTAATAAAATATGCTTAAAACAGAAAATGTCATGTCTATAGAAGTTGTTGTGTAGACAAGCATATGAATATATGATGTAATATACCTTCATTTTATTTTATTATGTTATTATACTTGAAGATTTAGAGTTGCTGGAAAAGCTTGAGTGAATGTCTATGCTCAGCAGCAATATGTATGTATATACGTGTATGAATATGTACTAATGTGTGCATGTATAGACTAGAGGGATCCACCTTGAGACTAGGAGAACCTGCACCTATGTATAGACTTTTCAGACTAGATAAAAAAATAGCTTTATAAAGCTTTACAAGACTATCTTTTGACAGCTGATACAACTAGTCTTTTCTCAACCGTATTTCACTAACAGTAGGCACAACTAGTATTTTCTTAAATATTTTAAGTCATTATTTTATGTAACTTATTGCAAGAATGTCTTATACACGTGCAATGTAACCAACATCTGGTATCCGATCTTTCCAGCATCTATAAACATGTATTCTTTCTTATGTTTTTGCGGCCAATGTAACACTTGTTAGTATGTGCTGCTCTTATTTGGTTAAAAGTCACGAAAGATAAATAAGTTTTTCTTTTGGATCATATATTCCCCTTCATTCAAGGATTTTTGTTTAATTCATGAGTCATGACTGGCTGGCAAATGATACTTGATTAAAGTATTCGCTATTACTTTTAGTATTTTACTGGATTAGTATCTTGTTATGTTTATATATCTATATTTAATGCAGTAAGTGAAGATCCAGCTTTTAACTCTTCCAACCCAGAAATCAATGATAATGCTGCTGAGTCGTCTAGTTCGTCATCCTTAGTTCCTGAAACTAGACGCTCATCTCTTGGCGTTTCTCCTGTTAATATTCCTCATGATCAGATGAGAATGATTGAGAACATTAATGCACTTATTTCCGAGGTAGGGTTCGATCTTTTTAGAATTCGGCGGGTGGTATACGCCACCTCCATTTTTTTTTTTACTATTTGGAGAATTTCTTTTGCCACCTATCTTGCTTTCCATATTTTATCAGAGTAGTATGAATTTGTTATCAAAGGAGCCCACATATTCACATGTCTACCTTTTGATATGTAGCTGGCATTAGAGAAAGAAGAATTGATAAAAGCCTTGACATCGGAATCGTCTGAGTGTTCCAGGATGAAGGTAATTCAATTAGAATGCATTATATTAAATGTAGAAAATATATTTTTAGAAGAATAGGAGATGCTATATGTGGAGGAGCTTGTTTCACTTATTCAAATACTTGTAATCTTATAATCAAAGTGCTAGCATCCTAAATCTAAATGATAAACGGCATCCTTAGAATTTGAAACATAAGAATAATTCCTGAAAACTAAATTATTTGAATTCAAATTACAGATTTAGGCATATATTTGCAATACTAATAAAAATGTGGGAGCTGCCACTCTAAAGTCAGTTAAATTACCTTGTAATATATGCTGTTTCTTTTCCTGATTGAAGGAAATAAACAAGGAGTTGTCCCGAAAACTTGAGGTCCAGACACAAAGATTAGAGCTTTTGACTGCTCAAAGCATGGTCAATGAAAATATTTCTACTAAGCAACCAGATTCCCGCGCTGTGTATGAGAACACCCCATATGCAGATGAGGGTGACGAGGTAACCTTATGCTCATTTTACTGTAGTTTGGTTATGTGAACATATTCTTGTCTGCATGTCTAGTGCACGTCATTTATACATCCTCATGTTTATTTTGAAGCCTTGATAACAAATCCCTGCATACTATTTTGTAATTGAAAGCTTCACTACTTGCGAGTAGTGCAAGTATCGATATGAACATTAGAGACCTGGGTTATGTTGTTAGGTAGAACTAGTGGGTTTGTGCTGAAATGATATCAAGTAGTTAAGATTATAGAGATTACAAAACTTGAAAATGAAGAAAAATGGAATTGATGACTTTTCTGGTACTAGGTTGTGGAAAGGGTGTTGGGATGGATTATGAAGCTGTTTCCTGGTGGACCTTCAAGAAGGAGAACCAGCAAACTTCTTTGATTGGATTTACGTTGGACTTGTATTTGTTGTCACCAAAGTCTTACTCAACTGTTTGGATGAATCATGAAGCTGTTTCCCAGTTGCCGCTAAGGTAAAAGAATCAGCAAATTTCAAACCCAGATGCATGAGTAACACGTCGACAAAAGTCTACCGAGTTGCTTTTTGTTCTTGTAACCTCCTCAACAGAGTGGAGGTCGTGATCTGTAAATTTTGAGTGAATTATCCAACAAATTCTTGAGAAGAAATTCTCTTCTGGGCTGCTGCTTATTGATCGGTGGTGAATCCGGCTGCAATTATTTTTGGAAGATGGTAATAAAATCTGTTGTGCCTTTTTATCTCTTTGATTGAATTCCAAATTTTGTGGGTATAATAGTTGGGTATGAAAGAGACTGTACCAAGAAGCTTAGTGAGAGAGACATATCAGTTGTCAGAGAAAAGTATGAGATGTGAGAACATTTGTTGAATGTATATGCTAGATAGAATTGCAAACAGAAGATTATTATAATTGACATATAATTGGAGTCTGTATTTTTCAGTGCTTAACATCACTTATGGACATTATATTTCCTTAGTATATACAGTGAACTACATTTACTTGTTATTTGAATGGGGAGAGTTTCAAAAGTTTGTGTTGTGCGATATTAAGCGTGTAATTGCGTCAATAGTTTCAGTTGAAATATCTACTTCAAAACTTGAGCATTGAAATTAAAAACATGACCTGATTCAGTTTACAGTTAGGCACTCATCTCCATTGATGCTGAAATGAAGGTCCCTATATCTAATGAGGAATGTTAGAGATTTTCTTACTTTTTTTCTTTATAAGACTCTTTACGGCTGATTGAGTGAAAATTGTTGAAAGACTACAATGTTAGTTCATTCTGCTTTCTGAAAATTTTTAATTAATCTTTGACAACAGTCACAGGAAGAACGACGTTCAAAATTCTGAATATGTTCTAGAATGTAGAATTTGAAATTCACTTTTAGTATCTCAGATTATATATTTTAGAACATTTCATAATCATTTCGAAAAAAATTCCCAAAAACAATTTACAATTTATTCCAATTTTTTTTTTTTTACAAAATTTGAAAATACTAATTTTCTTTCTGAAAAGCTTGTTCCTGTACATTTGCACCTTCAGAGCACACAAGCATGACCACAAGTGCAATAGTAACTCACCATATCTCCCTATTCAAAAATAGGTACCATTGCCCTTTCTCTACCTTACCATTTGCCTTATTATTTTATAGTTTCAGAAAGCTTTCCGAATTCACTTTCCAATCTCCGGCCAGAAACTGAAGTAAAGGGCTGTTAAAAAAAAATTCTATCCGTGAAAGGTCATTAAAGAATTTGATTGTAAGATATTAAATGTTTTTCTAAGATTATTATCATTATTAGGGAGGAGTATTCATTTGAGATTTTGAAAGATATTTATACATAAAAAAGGTCCTGTAGATTTTAAGAGATTTTGTAATATAATGATTTAAGACAAATTTAGAAAATTTATACTTAGGATTTTGTCATTTGAATTTAAAAGATTTATAATAAGAGAATTTCATGGATTTGTAAGTATTTTAAAAAAGTTATAAATATTTTTTGACGGGGAAATCATATGGTTATGTTTTTGTGATTCAAGGTAAATTTTAGTTATCATATGCTGACACTGAAATATTATTGAAAATAGTAAACAATTTTATTATTTGTCATACATTGTTCTAATTAGATAAAATGTTAAACATCAAATAAAAGAAATATAAAATATATGTGAAAATGACATGTTCAATGACTCATTATTTCCAGCAAAAGTAAAATGAACTTGTGATTAAGCATTTCTAAAACATCTACCAAAGTTAATGAAAGATAACAAGCTAATGATAAGGTTTTGATTTAAAAAAATAGAAAACTAATACAAATTATAATAATTAATTGACTTGTAGGCAGTGTATTAGAGGGAGAGGAACCAGGAATGAGAGATCTAGAGGAGACACCACAACCTTCCTTTTGATACACTTTAATGAACTTGACATGCAGAAATTTTCAAAGATGGAAAGGAATTTTGGAGGTTTTCGTTGAAAAAAAATAAGACAAGTGAGAGAATAGATTAGTTTTGTAAGGTTAATTGTGGTCAAGAGTGAAAGATTTCTAAAACATTAATTGGACTCAATCATAATATAGGAAGTATGAAGATGAACATACCAAGATTCAAAAAAGAAGATAGCAACACAACATTGCAAGAGAGGAAGATGACATATATTGCACAAGAATGGTTAAATTTCATATTCTTTGTGAACATTTATTGTATTGATATGAGTGACTTTTTTATGGAATTAAAATTCCTTATATGTAAATATAATGAATAATACTTATAATATTCATTGATTATTAAATATTTTACAATTGACAAAGAAGAATGGGACATAATTCAAGAAGAATCCTGGTTGGCTTATCAAAACATCTGTGAATATATTTCATAACTATTAAACGACTCCAAATCAGTGCTTAGTAGAAACTGTGGAATGAAAAGTTTTACAAATTGTTTTCTAAGCTTTAGTCAAACTCATTTGTTTTGAAACTAACCGTTTATCTTAATTGGAATTAGAGTTAACTTTTGGGTTTAATTCTTTGTATAGAAAGAAAAGATACTGATATTGAACATATGGAAAATGAGGAATAGACATTTAATAGATCACCTTTCTTTAAAGTGAAAAGTTTAACTATTAAAGATAAAAAATATTGTGGGTGACATTAATTATTTTATGGCAGAATTAGATGGATCAAATCACTTGAATTGTTATGTTCTTAAGTAAAAAATCATGTTACTTAAACTATTATGTTCTTAAATAAAAGGAGTTATACCCTAATTATCAACTCTAACTTTTAGTCTAATAGTAAACACTCAACTCAATAATTTATATCAAGGTTAAGATATGAGTTTAATTCTTAATGAGACAATTGTTCAAATGGAGTGAAAATTGTTGGATGTTGTACAATTGTCTTACACAAAAGTTAGATAAATCAAATCACAATCGAATCGTGATACTTAAACGATTACATTCTTAAGCAAAAAAAATAACACCATAACTATCATCAAATATACATTCTCTATCCACAAAAAAATTGAAACAAAATGACTTTTTTTGTCTCCATATATTTAGATGATGAGTGTTATGAACATATTTAACATTTTAAATAATTAAATATATTTTATAAATCTTTCAATTTTTTTATATTATAAACTTTGCCATTTTAAAATAACCAAAATTTAAAGTTTTGAAAATAATTTTAAATTTGCAGTTCTGTTAACTTTTAATAAAATTTTAATTTGTTTTTGGATAAATTATATCATTATTTATATTTCTAATATATAAGAATAATACATTTATTGAAAATATAAAATTGCTTTAATAAACTTCTTCCAATAAATAACATTTACTGTTACTTTTTTAAACTACAATCATCTTAAAATATAAAAAGAAAAGTAATACTGTGATAGCCGGTGGAAATATATTATCATATGACAATTGCTACATGGCAAGGTTTATTGATATAGTTAATAGTATAAATATAATTTTTTTAAATGAAAAATGTATTAGGAAGGAACTGATTCAAATGAAAGAATATATTAAGAAAAAGAACGACCACACGTACACAAAATGAGATGCAGAATAAAGAAAAAACCATATAAAGAAAATCCTAAACTGAGAGAAAAAGAATCACAAGACACAATTTTTCTCCAAAATCATATTTTTTTCAAGTCACTGTATACGACGTGTGCTCTCCACGTATCATACCTCATATAAAAATTATCATATTAAAAAATAAAATAAAAGGAAGAAAAATTGTTAGATATTTGTTTGTACGTGGCATGTTGGGGCCACATGATTATGAAGTAGTGGATCAGAAGCTACAACATTGAACAATCTATGTTAACTTTGTCACTCATCAAATCCCACTTTGAACTCAACTATGTCTACCTTATCTCTCCATGCCAACCTCTCCTCTCTACCAATTCCCCTCTCCATTCGTTCCTCTTCGTCCAAAGGTTCCATCTTCCATAACAACCCTTCATTTTCTCTTACTCTGCATCCACAATTGCTTGATCTCATTCTCTTCTCACCATCTTTTGTTTCCTTTACTTCCATTTTGGGAAGCAGATACAGATACTTCTGTGAGAAAGGACTGGAGGAAAAAATCCAAACCTATTCCACCAGGTGGCATCTATCCTGCAAAAGATCATTGCAGGTATAGAATTATGTACTTTGTGTTTTTATGTCTGTGTTAGTTACTCTTATTTTATTCAGACAAAAATAGGGTATGTATTTGAAAGAGTAAAGAAGTTTACACATAATTCAAGCATAAATCATTGTGTATAATGATAAATGATTGACTTTTACTATAATTATCTTAAAAGTCATAGATTTCTGATTAACAGACTATTACATTGAGAATGCATAACCATGATCTCTTTTATTTATTTATGGAACATATTCATAATTTTCTCTGTTATTAGTTCTCATGGTTTGGTTTTGTAATTTTTCTTCTGGGACAGTCGTTGTGGGTTGTGTGATACATATTACATTGCCCATGTCAAGAACGCATGTGCTTTCTTGGGAGATGGAATGTCTAGGATTGAGGTAAGTCTCTTTCTTCCCTCTATTGCTTATATATCTGCAATGCATAAGCCTGGTGCCACCCTTTGTTTTATTTTTAAATATAAGATTTATAGTGTTTCAAATGATCATACCACTGAGAGAGCTTTTATGAATTAACAAGCATAAGTTAAAATTAACTTATTGAGGAACTCATTTCAATTTTTTCTCTCTTATTAGTAACTTATGGACAAATTCCTCTATACAGATCCACATGTCAAATTGAAATTTCAATGAGCAATAGTTATTTGTTATTTTATTTTGGCTTTGGTGATTGAACTTTGAATTATGTATGCCTAATTTGAATGTTACGTAAGTACTTTTATTGCCATGCTTTGCTTCTGATTTGGAATTTTAGGGCTGATGCAACTGAATCCAGAATCTTATTCTTGTAAAAATATTTTTCCTAACTAAAGTTGCTTCTTTGCTCACAATTGTTTTCCCTTTCAGAGACTGGAACCTGTTGTTCATGGTAGAGGAAGGAAAACTGATAACTTGGATGAGACCTACTTAGGGGTATATGAGGAACTTTTATATGCTCGGAAAGTTCTCCCTGTAGAAGGTATTTCTAGATGAATTTCTGATATGTGGTTCTGTTGGCTAATCCTAAATTGGTACGGATTCTAGGTAATGAAGGTTCTGTACGTGGCTAGTTACTTTGAAGTTGCTTTTAGTACTGCTATATAAGAATTTTTATCACTTGTAGTTTGCATGGATTTCAGTTCGGGTTCCTCAACTTGATGGATTACCTTTTTAATATGAAACTTTTACAGTTTAAGATCTAATGATTTCCATTCATTGCTGCGTTTGACGTAGTCTTTTGTGGTCATTTTGAATCGTAAGGAATATGGTGAGAATTAGACTAGATACAAAATAAGAAATTTTCTCATATGTTGATATTTTTTTATCAATTGAGGTTTCAGACAGACGACAACAATTGGAAATATATAGGTTTTCTTTACTTGTAAAATGATATTTGGTCCTTGGAGATGGGTCCCTCGCAATTTAGTCCCTGATTAAATTATGCATACATTTAGTCCTTTAGTTATTCAAATTCATAATGTCATTGACCTTATCAGAAATAGTAAATAAAGTCATGTGAAACAAATTTGACTAACTGAAGAACTGAATTGTAATGTAAATTAAATATATGGTCTAAATTATTGATATAGGTTATAGTTTTAACCTAGTTAGGATTATAGCCTGTAGAGTGATGCTGTAGCATTCTTTTCTCATTTAAAAAAAGGGAGAAGTTTTCATTATTGTTTAAGCATCTATTGGGGAATCAACCGATTTTTTGGTTTCAAAAAGATGAAAAGAACACTGTTTAATATATAGATATGGACGTATATAAAAACTTCTGCTTATTTGGCATTTGCATGTTAACAGAAGTTATGTTTATCTCCAAGTTATTTAGATCAGGTTTCTTGACTAGGTTTTACATATAATTTTTTTTTTTCTGTTTATAGGAGCTCAATGGACTGGTATAGTAACAACCATTGCAATAGAGATGCTTAAATCAGGGATGGTGGAGGCTGTCATTTGTGTACAAAGGTAATAGAAGATAATTGCAATTCTAGATGGTAAATAAGATGCTATATTTTTTTGCTGAAACCGACTTTTTCTTTGTTAATGAAGTGATCCTGATGACAGATTCACTCCAAGACCTGTTTTAGCAAGGTCTGCATTTTCTTAATGTCAAATGGATCTAAGTTAATTTCCCATCATGATATTAAGTTTTTTTTCTTTTTAAAACACTGTTTATTTCTTCAAATTTCTTGTAGGACACCTGAGGAAGTGTTGGCTGCTAAAGGTGTCAAGCCAACATTATCACCCAACCTCAATACCCTGGCTCTTGTTGAGGTGTGCAAAATATCTTTTCACTGAAGAATTTGTCATGATCCAGGATAAATCTTGTATAACATTTTCAGTTGCGTATTGTTCCGAATTATTTATGTAAATCAACTTAACTAAAAATATGAAAAAGATTCTGAAAAGCCGTCATTCAAATGGATTTAGGCTAGTAAATGAATGCGAATGCAGTACTAGGGAATGAAATATGTTGATATAATAATGCTAAACAATATATAGAAATTAGAACCAAGGGTATTTTGACCTTGATTCTTCAAAATATAAGAGATATTGAGAGATACAAATGAGGAAAGTATTAAGGATATTCTCTGTGAGATTCATTTGTTTTGGCATTCCGTATGAGCTGTAGAAACAAAATGATTACATCCAGTATATTTTCCTCATTAGGTGCACCTTGGCTTTGGAGAGAATTGAATATATTCTATTCTTTTGAGACCATTACATTTGACTTCAAGACTAGTATTCGATTTCTCCTTTGTGATTTTAAATTTCTTCCTGTTTTTGTTCATTTGGCATATCGCCCAAGAGCATCGGGTTCTTGAAAAATTTATTCTTTGCTTTGAACTGGATATATCTGATGACTTGTATTTCTTCCCCTTAGATGAGAGAGAGATCTGTAATCTAGCTCTTGATTCAAGAGTGTCTTAGATGTATAAAAGGAAACTTTAACTTCTAGAAAGTTCAACAAAACCTAGATCTTAACTTTTCCTGAGACAACCTGTCAACTGCCCATGATATTTTTTGCATATAGCTTATTGGTTCCTTGATTTCAGCTGTCATAAAATTTATCAGATGTATTCTTCAGAGGAACCTTTTATATTCATAGTTATTCTTTCTGAATTTTCATGACGGATAGGCTGCTGGGGTCAAGCGTCTTCTTTTCTGTGGTGTAGGTTGCCAGGTGCAAGGTATCACTACTATAAAGATGTATCTTTTGCAAATTTTCATCCTTTTCTCCATCGTGACTTGTAATGTTGTAATGCAGAATAATTTCTTCGATTGCAGCATTAAGATCTGTGGAGCATCACTTAAATTTGGATAGGCTCTATGTTTTAGGCACAAATTGTGGTATGGAAAAGGTCCAGTGTTTTGCTATAAGCCTTTAAATCATTTGTTGAATATTTATAAAATCAGTAATATCAATAATTTCTTATTGGATCTGTTTAATTTTGTAAATTCTTGCTTGAAAAAAAGGACTTGAACTAAAATTCTCTTTCTGCAGTGGACAATGGTACTAGGGAAGGGCTGGATAAGTTTCTAAAAGCTGCAAGTGAAACACCAGAAACAGTTCTACATTATGAATTTATGCAAGATTACAAGGTTTTCAGCTGAAGAATCCTTTCCGGTTTAGAGCAGTTATGGAAAAATGAACATTTTGGTTGTGAAGTGGAAAATAAATTGATAATTTATGATAGTAGAATCACCAATTGATTTATTTAGAATGGTGCTTTATCATAACATCTTTCTGTATTACGAAGTTTATTTTATGTTCCTAAGTTGCTTTTTCAAACATTCTGGCAGGTTCACTTGAAGCATTTGGATGGTCATATAGAAGAGGTATACAATATCCCTTTATTTTACTTTGTCATGGGTTACTCAAGCATGAAAATTTGTTCAGTTTCAAAACTTACCCTGCACAGGTTCCTTATTTCTGTCTGCCAGCAAATGATTTGGTTGATGTCATTGCCCCTTCTTGTTACAGGTAACTGTTATTTTACTTTGTCTAATGTGATGGCTTGAATTTTATATATAGGAATCACGATTTTGTTTATACTTAAGTTTCTTATTTGTTCTTTCATTATATGTTGCACTAAGTTGTCAAAATTTATTTTTGTTCCTTGCAGCTGTTTTGACTATACAAATGCTTTAGCTGTAAGTCCTCATCTGCTTGACCATCTTGTCTTTTTGACTTGCATATTTTACTTGAACTTAGGAAGACTGTGTTAACTGCTTCTAAGTGTCTGTAAAGTTTTGTACTAAGTACAAACTGTTCACCTATCAAATTCTTTCACCATATATTGTAATCACTTCACATGATGCTAAAATGTTTCAACTTTTTTCTTGATTGTAAAATATTATGTCAAACTTGGTTTTGGTTAATTATTCCTTAAATATAAGACATAATAACTTGCCATCATATATTAAGACATAATAAACTTGATTAATTATTCAGTTTGTACTAAGGATTATATGTGTAACTACTTTTATACTTTCACTTGCTTACATGCTCCCTTTTATTGCCTAAATTTGACCTGAAATTGCATTTATGATGGCAATATAGTCTAAAAATGAGATGACTTATGACAACTTATTGATTAGATATTATATTTTATCTATGCATTTATTTTATTATATTGTAGGATTAGACTTCAAAAGAATATTTTTGTATGAGTTACTTCTCTTCATTCTTTAAAAACCATTTGCATTGTTTATCCTCTTGTAAGAATCAATTTTTCATGCTCGATACACCCTCAATTTGATCTTGTTAATATTTAACTAGAAACTCCAAGAGAAAAACTTCCGTTTACTTTCTATTTTATGTGAGTGTGAAATATGAAGAACTGTTGTTTATTGCCAATTTTGCCAAGTGATATGTCCTTATTACTTGTTTTGCTTGATGTTCAAACGTTTGTGCATATTTTTTCATGTTAAGAAACTTTTGTTCGACACTAGAAAAATAATTTTTCAGGACATGGTGGTTGGATATATGGGTGTGCCAAAATATTCTGGAATCAGCATGCCACAACATCCACAATATGTTACAGTCAGGTAACTTGATGGACTAAAAGACCCAAATGTCTCTTTTTTCACACAGTATCATTGGGTCTATATATGCTCTTTATCTATCATAAATGTTTATTGGCCAAATCATGCATTACTCTTTCTTGAAGGGTTGAGCTTGTATATTTTGCTCTTGATATGACAGGAATGAACGTGGAAGAGAGATGTTGAGTCTAGTGGAGAACTTACTAGAGATTACTCCAACAGTTAGCACTGTAAATAATTTTCCATTTAAGCATATTGTTATTATTTTAGAATAAAGAAGAGTATGATTTTTTTCCATTTGATTCAGGGGGATAGGCGTCCATTTGTCATGGAGACCGTTAAGGCTGATGATGCAGCAAAGTTAGGTATATCATGTGCTTTGTGATAAAATTGGATTTTATGGATTCATCTATTCATGATAGAACATGACAGTTATTATATTATCTTAGGCTTAGAGTTTCAATTCTCTGTTTGTTTTGATCAGTACTACTGTATATACTTTCCCATTTGATTGTTTCCTTCTTTGAAATTCTTGATCAGGAAGAGGTCCTTCTCAACCTGCCCCAAAATTTGTTGGAAATCTGCTAGCTTTTATACTAAACCTGGTAAAAGACTCGTAGCAGATTCTTCATTTATACATGTATATTATTCACGGCATAACAATATTTTTGGCTCTGGCTTTTATGTTCAGATTGGTCCTAAGGGTCTTGAATTTGCACGTTATTCACTTGATTATCATACCATTCGCAACTATCTTCACGTGAATCGTATGTGGGGCAAGGAAAGGTATGTAGGGTATTGTGACACCTAATTAGCATAATTAGTGTGATTTGATCATATTGTTCAGATTTCTTTCTGAATACTCTGTAATTAGGACAGATTTGATAATTTTTACAGATTCTATTAGATTTTAGTTCCTTAATTAGCTTAGGATAGATAATAGATATAGACTATGTATAACCAATTGTTTTTGTACAGCAAAATTATCAGATAGTATCCAGAATTGTACTAAAATTATCAGTTGGATTTGATGTAACAAAGAACAGGGAGATAGACTGTGACATCATTATGGAAAAATTAGATAAAGGTCTTATAGCGAATAGTATAGTCTCTCCTTAAGAACTTTTAGAAGAAGAAATTATGAAGAAACAAATAAAATTGATTTCTCCATAAGTCGAAACTATTACTCTATTTCCTTAATTTACATAGAATAGACATATATGTCCATCTATTATCCACAAGCTTCTAATGATATTCAGAAATTTTTTTTTCCTTCTTTCTTTAAAGTTAAGATAATTTATAGCAGACCCTTGCTTTGGATGTTAAGGATATCAAGTTTGTTTGTGTTGTTGAAATGTAAAAATGTTTGCAGGGCTGATAGGCACATGCCTACATATGCTAAGAAAATTGTGGATCTGTACAACCAAAATGGTCAAATTGAGAAGATGATTTCTGACAAACTATAAGGTTCCAATCAGTGTCATAGATAACTTCAAAGCATGCATGGCGATGGAGTTTCTAGTTTTCATTTTACATTGAATTCATGAAAACGATCATGAGGTCATAACTAGCCTATATTTGGCTAAAGAAGTGATTAGCAGTTTGAACAGCACTGGGTTCATACGAAGATTTAGGATAGAGTATTGAGTAAATATGAAGATTTAAATTCGAACTTACTGATTATAATCTACTGATTTGTGAGCTTTTTAAGATTGCTTTGCAAGTTGTAACAAGTCAAATGTGAGAACAATTTATCTTGTGTTACTTTTGTGGCATCATATGAACACATATCCTAGTATCAGAAATTCCAAATTCTAAAATGTCTTGTTCCTAAAAGAATCAATTTTGAGAAAATCTTTTAATACCATTTTGGTTCGCCTCCATACTACATGGCACAGATTGTAAGTCAGTTCTGTTCAAGCAACATGAAAATTCAACTGCCACCATTCTTGAGTTGGGAATGTTCATTATTAATTCTTTACCAATTTGCCCATTTTGAATTTTTTAGTCTAAAACATATGCTTATCATTTGAGACAATCTTGCTTAAGAGAAGGATCATTATGAATGGGTTGATTTACTCGGGTTGGTTTCTTTCATTTAAATTTGGAGCTTTTGTAGAAAGATTTTAAAGTTGTCAAAGGTTAATATTCAGATTTATTACTTTTTAAAAAGTAAAGTTTGTATGTAGAAATATATATATTAATAAAAAATTTATTGAAAAGTAAGGATATGATTAATTAAAAAAATAATATTATCTTAAACTTTGAAAATGACATAATTAGAAACATAAATTATTTAAAATTTTGAAATTAAAAAGGAACTAAAAAGTAGTTTGTATGCTTCAATTTTTTACGAAATAAAAAGTAAGTAATTATTTTCTAAGATCACCTCAATTCGACTTCTTTAAACTGGTTTTAACCAGTAGCATATGCTTAAGATTATCCTGACTTATATTTATTGAAATTATTTTGATATTTTCTTTATTGGTTTTCTTCCTATTTATATGATTGTAAAGGAAATTAAGGGAGCTATAAACGAAAAGGTAATTTACACCAGTAGATACAAGTTTTAATAACTGTTTCTTTTGTAATTTTTAAGCAAAAAAAAGATTACTTTTTATTATATATATCATTATACAAGGCGAATAACATTTTTTTATATTGTTTTTTTCTGTCATTTCTATCTGCAAAATTTTACTCTCTATTAAATTAAAATAATTATATCATTTAATAAAATAGATAGCTATACAATCTCTTTAATTAAAGGTGACTAATCATCGACTCTTCAATTTATTCTAACAAAATTATTTATATATATTTTTTTAAATTATATTTTATGTTACAAATAGAATTTTGGAGATAGACGTGTCCAATACTATTATATAGTATTTACATATAAGTTTAGAGGGATTATTGTAAGTCAAGAAAAGTAAATTACTGAATAAATTATTTTCATAGACTTGAGATAGTATGAGTATAATTTGCCCTATCATCGATGTTGGATTCATTGTTTCATCAATATAAGTATGAGCACTTCTCTTATGTATGATATAATGTTGTTTCTTCCCCCTTTCTAAGAAAATCCAATAACATTGTAACAATATTTATTGTATATAAGAAGGAAAATGCTGTGTAGGAATTAAATCTAGGCAACTTAGAAAAAGTAAAGTTTCTCTACCAAACAATCCCTTAGAAGAACGTAAAAGTGTATGGTTTGGAGTTACACATAAGACATGAACTCTAATGCATGGACCTGGAAGACATAACACGTGCAAGTTGATAATTGTGCTTGCATCATGATACCAAAAATGGTAACAATGTACGTGCACTCATCCCTAAAAGATCCATTTTAACATTATACTAACTAACATGTAAATTGAAATAAATACAATTAACATTCATATACTAAAAATGGTTATCTTTTACAAGGATTGGATTAAGTGCTTTACTAGTATTGTTCTCAAATTTTAAATGAATGATGAAACTAAGTAGAGGCAAAAACATAATTAGAAAGTGTAATATTTTTTTAAATGAACTTATTTATTTTTCATTTCTAGTAGTTAAGAAATATACAAATTATTTAATTTTTCACACAATTTTAAAAACTCAACTAAACTATTGAATAAAATGTTTTTCATTTATATAATTTCACAATATCTTTTTTCAGGATAATAATATGTAATATAAAGAAAGTATCAAAGTATATATATAACATTTTATATTGATCCATATATTTTAACATATTATATTTAATTTTTAATGATCAAATTGGATTGTACTATACAGAATATTACAAAGTGCATTTCGAATATTCTTTGAGTTTGTAGTTACTATTGACTAATTCATTCATGAGTCACTCTTAGTTTAAAAAATATTCATTAGGCTCATAGTCATTCTTGGCTGATCCCATTGAGTATTCTTTCCTAAGTCACTTCTAACTCAACAAGTGTTCTTTGAGCTACTAATTACTATTGTTACTTCCTTGAGTATTCTTTTTCAGGTCACTCTTGACTCAGTGAGTATTTTTTGGATTCCTAGTCACTCCTATCTATTTCATTGAGTATTGTTTGTCAAACAGTCACTCTTCATTAAGGTATAAAGGTTATGTGTTTTTATGATCAACAAATCATTGAGATAGTGTTTGCATCTTATGACAAGTACAAGGTTAGGATGTTCTTTCCTAATTCTGATTGTTGATTTAACTTTCTAAAGAGGGATTGAGTCTTTCCAATGAATATAAAGCTTAATCACTCTCTCCTAGTTTGCTTTATAAATACGTGTTCTTCTTGAGTTTTTTAGAATTTAGAGTTTTTATTCTATGCATGGGGATTTCTGTTTCTTCTTTTTGATAATTTTGAGGGGTGCTCAACATCTAAGCAATCTCATCTCTTCTTTTCTTCTTCTTATTAAAAAGTTCTATATAGGCATTGAAAGAAGATAGTTATTGAGAGATTATTTCTAACTTCTAAATAGCTTCAATTTTCATGTATGTCCTTTGTGTGTATGAGGAGCATGAATATGGATGTCGCATGCAACTTTAAATGTTTTTCTTTTATACATTGATGATTAAGTCATGCTATACATGAAAGAAGAAGAGTCAAATTCTGATAAATTATTATGTGCAAACAAGACATGGTTTATTGTTAGCCAGAAAAGAAAAAAAGAGTGGTGAAATAATATAATTGGTAAAAGAATGAATAGAGAGAAGAACATGGAGGAATGGGGTATGATAAGGGTGGTGCCACCCATGTGCTTTTCTCCATAGCTTTTATGAGAAACCTTGGAAGTTCTAACGTGACTCAGACAAAAAGTACAGTAGTGCAGTGCATGTTGTGTGGTGTAATCAATGTTGATGGATTCAAATTCTAATAGTAAATCTTTGTTCTATGAGATGGAACAGTGATCAAAATAGATGGGAGTGTTTTATGCTCCCACAGATTTTGATATCCCACTTGCAATTCTGTGTGAGAAGCATCCAAATGGGCCATTCAGAGTTAATGGAATTTTTGCAAATGAAAATGGAGATCTGTGTGCATGGCAACTATCTATCATGGGTTGTCTTCCTTTTCAGGACTTGTTATTTATTTGCTTTCAAAATGTGTGGACCAACACATTCCACAACATTATTTACTCACACACACACCCCTCTCTGTGACTCTTATCATAACTTTTTTTGGAAGTATTCAAATTCCAAGTAAAAGTTTAAGTCACGTATTAAGTGTTTGAATTTCTGAAAACTTGTTTCTTCCTCTTCGTGTGAGCATCAGTCTTGAAAAATGGTAAGGGAACAGATTTTATACTTTTGAAATCAACTCAGTAAATAATGAGGTTCTTCCTTCTTTCGTAAATAAAGGTAATTTGGAAATGATGCATGGGATTATAGATTTTATGGTCTTTGACATTTGACATTTCCCATGATTAGATGTTTGATGAATTAGCAATTTGATGATATCCTTGTGGCCCAAATGTGGAGTGTTTTGTGTGATTTGTGTGGCCCAGCTACATACGATAATAACTATAGGAGATCTACCAGGATCTCATTCCAAAAGAGGTATGTATTCCTTCTATTTTAGTTACACTACTACAATAACACTATTAACATCTATTACCAGGAATTCTAGATTAGGATTAGAATTTATGTGAAGAGAGTAACCTGAATTGTTTTAAGAAGACATGGGATGATGAAAGAAATGAAATGGTGAGAGGTAGATGAATTGATTGGTTGAGATAATCTTATTGATAGAAAGTACAGTAGTAGAAGTTTTCATGATGACAAACTTCTCATCACACTCTCACTTTGTCAAATTATGCTTTCAGATCTTATGTCTCTCCTAAACACTTTCTATTTACGATCCAAATATTTCCAAAATAATAATATTAGGAATCCATTTTAGACTGAATTATGATTTGCTTTAAGAAAAGTCAATAAAAAAAATAGTGAAAGGCAAGAAACAAAAAGTAATAAAAAAAATATGATTATTTTAGCAGTTTGGTAAAAAAAAGAAAAGAAAAAGTAATGTTACAATTATTTTGTTTGTTTGATTGAAAAAAAAAATGAAAGACAACAAAAATTTATATAAAATAATACAAATATCCCAATTGAAAATTTGAGGTATTAAAAAATAAGAGTGATTTAGGATTTAAATGCAAAAAGATTCGTGATTTCAGGAAAACAAAGAAAGAAAAAAATTATGACTCGAAATTGAACACATGAAGTTAACATATCATATTTGTAGGATTTTTCCTTTAATTATTTCTTTTTTTTGGATTAACCTATATATCTATTACTAATTTAGAATAAATAGGGAATCTGAATTCAAATTCTCATCACAATTTAAAAGATGAAATAAATGAAATTTGAAATAAGTGTTAATTAAAATAATTAATAAAATTACTTTATTAATAAAGTTTAGTAATCAGGAGTTATTAAAACAATAGTTAGGCTCAATATCATCTTTATAAATAGAAAGGTATTCTATACATAGATGATTGGTGTCTTTATTATTATTAACTTATATTCATTCTGACTTGAGCAACGAAATGAGATGTCTTTACATGTATCTTTATCGAGATCAAGGAGACAGTTGAAGAAAGAAGAATTCAAAATCAAGCTATACCAGATCTTATTACTCCAAGTCGATTTCGTATATATAATCCTTCATACATCAACCTACTACTCTATCTAAAAATATTTTTAACAAGTTCTAATACTTTAAGTCGGTCTTATATCTAGAAGCTTTCATTCATCAATCTACTACTACATCCATAAACACTTTTATTAAATAAAAAAACAAATAGACAAGAAATAAAATAAAAATGAATAGTATAAGATGAAAGTAAATAAAGATCAATAAAAATAAAATATTTTATTATAATAATTATTATTCAATTTTTATTATTTATACTCTGCTATTATTTTTTAGTTTTAATCTTTTATCATTAAAAATTATAATTAAAAAAATTCAACTACAATTATGGAAATCTTTAAAGTAAAAATCACTATCAAATATGTACTATTTTAATTCATATTCTTACTTATTTTTACACTTGTGCTTGGAATGTAACTTTTTATTTCTTTCTTTTCTTTCAAATCATCTCGCCTTTTTTTTTTTTTTTTTTTTTTTTTCTTTTTCACTCTCTTTTGGGCATCTCTTTGACATACGAGCAAAACATTATAAGGTTGTTTTATTAGAATAAAAAAGATTCAATAACTTTTTCATTCAAATAAAATATACTTATTATGAAATTTTCTATTTTACTATTTTCTCTTTCCACCCACACAATAAATACATATATAAATTATTTATAATTAGTATAATAAATAAAAAGTAATCAATGTAATATTTTTGTAAAATGACAAGTAAACAAAAATGGTTGGATGGAGCACTTATCGTTAGTTTACCTGACCTCCATCACTGGACAATTGATATCACGTGCAATAATTTTCACTGGACAATTGTCCCACTGAACAATTGTTCTTTTAGGAATCAAACTCGTGACCTTGACTCTAATACTAATTATTAGATTGAGGGCGCAACTCTTTCTACTTAAGAGTATAACAGCCCAAACACTATAATTCAACTGTGACTCAGCCTACCTGACCTAGTCACGAGACAATTGATACCACCCGCAGTAAAAATAATTTTTCAAAACACTATGATGAAAAAAATATATATCATTCAATTTATTTATTCCTATTTAATATAAAATTTTACATTCATACTTCTACTTTAACACTTTTCCTTCATTTTCTTCTCAAATTAACTAGAGAGAAAAAGAAATGGATTGAGTACGAAATTTTTTTCCTTTCCTTTCATGCTACTAATCAATGAATTCTTTTTTTTTATTATTTATCTTTCTTTCACTTTTTATTTATCTTCTTTCACTTATCACAACCATGGTGTTTAGTGTGGAAGGAAAAGAAGTATAAACATTACATTTATATTTAAGAAAAACATAAAAATAAAATATAAAACCAATGATGGATAAAGAAAAATAACAAACTATATTTTCAATAAAAACATGAAAGTGATACCAATGGGTTTGGATAAAGTCTTTGTGGGCTCTTGGTTTTATTTTTCTGTTGGTAGCCATTGTTTTTGCTTGATAAGGTAGCCATTGAAGGCCGTATAAATTGTCTTTCTGTACGTAATAGTTGCAGGAGTTGTACGTGACACAACAAATCTTGTCAAATTATATGGAAAAAAAAGTTGTATTTCTATGCCAAATTTAAGATGCACTGACTTATGAAATATAGAAGTTTAAATGGGGAAATCGAAAGCAAAACATGTCAATGTCATAAGAAAACAAAGGAAATAAAAACTAAAAAAAATTAAGTATATTCCATTATATATATTCGCTGGAATCTCGTATATATTTTTTTCTATTAATTCTTTGAATGTAAACTTTAAATTTAACTTTTATACTTTAAATTGATATATATATATATAAATCAACTTTTTAAGAATATTTTTGAATTCTAATTATATTATAAATTTTAATAATATTTCTAATCAAAATAATATCTTTGAATAGGTTTAGATGAAGACTATTTGTCATATCCTTCTTAACATTTAAAAGATATAAAAAAAGTAAGAAGTTACGGATATTTATAGTTTAATTTTTATCATTCAATTATAATTTAATAAAATTGTGGGTGTTATTCTTATTTTTTATTATGTCTCGTACATTTAATACTCTTTCTATGTAAGCATGTATGAGAGTAGATACATATAAGAGGGGAGAAATAAATCAAAAAGATTTTTAACATTAATTTAATTGAAATATTTTGGTCATTATACTTAAGATTAACTTTTCTCACCTCTCGTATATGCTTCTTGAATATACTGTAAGAAAAGTATTTTTAATCTAGCTTAAAATATTTTACTTAAACTTTAAATGGAAATATAATTTGGTCCAAATTTGTGGAGTTTTACATACATGATTTGAAGAAGTGAGGGTGTTGAATGTTCATATTTGTGGATATTATTCGAATATGTTTCAATTTGGAAATTTCTATATACAATAGCTAGATATAGGTATAAGTATGAATAATATTTAATTTTTTAAATTAAATATAAGAATTAAAATAAGTATGTAAATATTTATATCATTCACGTTCTGATAGTTATTATCGATCTTATACTTGTTCTTATTTTAACTTACTATAATACCTTTAATTAAGTAGATAATCTTAAAAAGTTATGTTAACTTTTATTTGATTATTAGTTTTGTAACTTCTAAGTTACATGTTTGATATTTTTATTATTTTTTATAATTATTTGATCTTTATTTAATTATAATTTGATATTCGTATTTGATATTTATATAATTATGATTTTTTGCTTGATATTTGATATTAAAAAAAAAGAAAATGTGTATCATTATTGAATCTCAATAATATGTTTCATTGTGATTTTTATTTTTATAAAAAACATTTAATTAATATTTGGAATAATAAATGTATCCTTGTTTTTAAAAATAAGATAACAAATTCATACTAAGAGAAAAATGAATTTTTACTTCAATCATGTGGATCATATAATTAAAGGCACATCCATCTGGTTAATATGTGTATACATAGGCATTGGTTATATATGACTTTAGTATTCATTATGCATTTTAAAAATATTAATAAGTGTATTATAGGGTAGATCAACCAATCCATCAAATATATAATGGATCGGTCATATATGACGGATGATTGATAACTCACCAGTTATAATTGAGATATCTACCTATATAGGTTGACCGCCTACCTACGGAATATATTTGCATAAATACAATTCGATATACTTGTATAATCATCATAGTCACCTGGCACTGACAAGACAGACACATGACAATCACCAACAGGAATACTTTGAGCAAGGTCCAGATAATATCTTTGGCAAGTTGGACCCTGAATCCAATTGCCTAAGGGCTCATCCAAACTCTTGTAAAAGAGAATGTGATCTCAATAAAGAAGCTACTATTATTTTTATCCTAATCATCCTCTAATACTCAGACTTTTACTGACTTAAGTGTCAGTGTGTGAAGAGTATTGAAAAGTGTGTGATTAGACTAAAAAATAATCAAAGACAACATAACACTTAATGATTATTAAGATTAAGCTTGAAAATAAATAAATATTTTAAATATATGAATATTATTTTTCTTTATTTCAAGTATTTAGATCACACATTAATTAGGAATTAAGTCTAATTATAATATATATATATATATATATATATAGATAGATATCTATCATCAACGAGGACAATTAATTTTAAAAATAAATAATAATATATAAATTTATATATTTTATATAGATAAATGTATCACTTAATAGTGGGTCATATGTAAATTTAGGAGGTACAAACAATAAAAAATATATTTAGTTAATTTAAACAAAATATCGGAGTATAAATGTCCCACCCAGTTTTAGTGGTGTGCGCCCCTAGTTATTGACATTTCTCTTATACCTGTTTATATTCATTTCATAGTTACAATCATTCACTTACATGTTTTTTTTCTTTTATCTTAAAAATAAAATACTTACTCTATGCCTCTTTGTACTCATTTCTCTTATTTTATACGTCTTTACGCAAGTTTGAAAGTGAATTCTAGATAAGGAACTTGATATATCAAAATTGGCATCTTACCGAGTGATAATTTTAGGTTTAAATTTTTCACTAAAACAGGAGCTTATATTTACTATTTAAATTTTTTTTATTAATTTTTTTAAAAGAAAAAGATATCTTAATATTGAATAATGTCCAAGTTTGTTTCTTTAAATATTAAATAATGGCACATTGTAAATCTCCGGAGTCAAGAGGTATTTCTCTCTCTTTCTCCATTGACCACATGAATCTCCCTTAAATATAGAAGGGTCAATATATTTGTGTTTTTTGGTCCAATTTCATTCCTATCTCAAAGCATCTGAAATTAATTTTCTTTTGACATGAGGATATCTGTCCATGTGCATTGCAAGATGGGAATATACATGGTAGTCCCAAGCATGTTTCTCTTTCTCAATCTCAATATTTATTGGGCCTATGTAGGAGGACAAAAGCCCATGAACATGTCTTGTTAATGAGTTTGACCTAAAAAAGAAACCATATTATAATGGAGAGAAAGAGCTTTGACATTATTAATTAAACATAAATCTTGTACTCAATACAAGTATGAATTAATATTCCTTACAACTAAAATACAATAAACAATTACAATAAGCAAAAAAGAAGCAAACAAGCCTCATCATCCTTTGTACAAAAATAGCCAAATTATTTTCAAGTAGTGGGTTTGCTTAAGGAGAGGGCTACTTTTTTTTTCACTATCTTTTTTTTCCTAAACAAGAGAAAGGGACAAAGCTTATTTGTTGGAGATCACACACTTACAATTAAAATCCCACAACTTACTAAGCAGCATTGGTAATTTTTTTAAGTTTAATTATGCCTTGAGTTTCTGAAGTTTAAAACAAATTCGGTTTTGGTATCTCAAATTATTTCAGCTATAATTTAAAAAAAATTATACTCCTATACATTAGCTTTAAGAAAATAAAATGATTGTTTTAGAATTTGAAAAACCAAAACCGAATTCACTCTAAACTTTAGTACCTAAAAACATAATTAAACTAGTATTGGGACTCTGCTATTTTGTAAGTTATGATCATGATGAGAAAGAAAGAAAAGAATCCGAAAATGATTGTGATGAAAGTGAGTGTCTTGATTAGAAGTGTGATATGCACCTCCTGTGGCGTGCAGCCACAGTTTTCCTCTTCTGTTTGGTTTCCTCTTTCCAACTCTTGGCAATGTCATGAGCCACATTAATGGCATCCAAAGAAGCACCAGAAAGGCCTCTCCTTGTGAATCCAACAGCATAAAGACCACCTTTGCCTTTCCACCCATTTGGAAAGGGGTTTCTTGGAATCCCATCATTGGAAAAGAATTCATTTTCCTGATCAACCACCACACATAACATTGCATTTTAGTTAACTTATACAAAGTCAAAAACTCATTGCATTATTATTATCATCATCTACATTTAAATTGTTTGTCCCTAGAAGAGAAACATGATAATGTCTACATTTGTACTAAGCACCAAGTACCTACATAGATGCCTACAATTTTGCAGCATTTTCAGAATACATTGAAAGTTATTTTCCCAACACACAGACACACACCTTCCCTGGTCTTTCAATAGGGCCAGAAGGCTTTGTGGGGGGCTCAGTCACAAGGGTACAAAACAACTGAGATAAAAAACAAAATAAAATAGTTTTACACTTATATCTAGTTACAAATTATTATAAATAATAATATAAAACTGTTTTACACTCTAATACAAGATAACAACTAAAAAGGAAAGCACAGTGAATAGTAGAAGAAACATGTGTTATACTTTATAAAGAAAAGAAAAACAAAACCAGCTGACAAAACTAACAAGCTAACATGGTTTTGGTTTTATTGAGAAAGAGGGAGAAAATACAGGGTTAAACCCAATCCACTTCCATAACTGTCAGCAAGAATCCAATGCAAGAGAAAGTATATAAAAAAATGTGGCAATAAATATGAGTTGTGTAAAGAAGTACTAACCTTCAACCATGATGGTACATTGCTGTGATAACCAGTGGCAAGAACCACAGAATCAATCTGAAGAACTTGGCCATCATCAAGTTCCACTTTCCCTGGCATGAACCTTCTGATTCCAGGAACCACTTTGATTTTGCCAGATCTAATTTTCGCAAGGGCCCCAATGTCCAGCACAGGGGTCTTCCCTGCAGTGTGCTTGAATTCCAAAGGACCCACTGAAGGCCTTTTGAGACCATACTTTTCAACATTCCCCAGAGTCAAACGTGCCAGAACCAGCAATATCTTATCAACCATCCAAAGAGGTAGCTTCTTCATCAACATCACAGCAACTTCAAAAGTAGATTTCCCAAATACCTCTCTCGGTAAAACATGAACCTGGTAATTAAAAAAAACACATAAAAAATCAGATAAAATAAAAAGAACAAAACTTTAATAGCTGCCACTTTTGACGCTATTTTCTAACCAAAATTAGACTTTCATTTCAAGAGCATGTAACAAAAGTTTCTATTAAAGGTTAACATAAATTATTAAACTGAAACTTTATATCCAAGTTATGTTCATATAAAAATGGTAAGAGTTTTTAGCACTTACTGAGCTTCTAACCACCATGAATGGTTTTGCATTGTGGTTACACAGATCAAGTGAGACTTCCATGCCTGAATTTCCACAGCCAACAACAAGCACTTTCTGTCCAGCAAAACCCTCCCCAGATTTATATTCACAAGCATGCATGACATGGCCACCAAACTCTCCCAACCCTTCAAACTCAGGCACCACTTTCTCTGAGTTTTCGCCAGTGGCAACCACAAGCCACCTGCAAATGTACTCAAACTCACACTCAACACCTGAGGAGGGCCCTTTCCTCCTGATGGTCTTGACCCTCCACAGGCCAAAGGTCTCGTCATACTTTGCAGACTGCACTGTTTCATTGAACTGTGGGGCTATGTTGAAGTGCTTGGCATAGGACTCAAGGTAGCTTATGAACTGAAACTTTGTGGGGTACTCAGGGAAGTCCTCAGGGAAAGGGAAGTTTGGAAGCTGGCAAAACTGTTTGGGGAGGTGAAGCTTGAGGCGATCATAGGTGCGGTTTTGCCAAAGAGAGGCAATGCAGTTTGCTCTCTCAAGGATCACGAATGGAACACCTTGGTCTTTGAGGCCTGCAGCCACTGCAAGACCTGAAGGACCAGCACCTACTATCACAGGTCCATTCACCCAAATGCAACGCCTTGAGAAGAGGTCTTCAGGGTCAAAGTTCTGAACCATTGGTGGCATGTTGAGACAAATGTCATGCATTTTTTGTTTGCTTGATTCAAACTTTGATGGCTGTAAGTGTGTGAAAGAGTAGGGTTGTGTTGTGAGCAATAGACACCAAGAGTGGTGAAGGAATTGACTTTTGATGAAGGGAGATAGAGAGAAAAGAGAGAGATTTAGTTGAATTGAGGAGTGAAGAGGGTGAGGGGAAGCATGAAGGGTATAAATAGTGAAGGGGTGCAGAGTTCAGAGAAGCATGTGATGTCATTTGAAAATAACATTTAGCAGATGTGTATGGAGATATCTAATCATTGAGGAATGAGATTAGACTCTATATCATAAAAATACTTGTATAATAATGTATAATTGCATCAATATTTTATTTTCAATAAAAAGGTTAGTTTTTTTGTTTTCAATTAAATTACTTTTTCTTTTCCTTTTGGAAACCATACATGGAATTCGATAGAAATAAATAAGAAAAATAATATATAAAAAAATGTACAAATTTTATTTGTTTAAGTTTTTGGATTCACATGTTTTCCTAAGGTTGTTAAGTTTCTTATTGTTTATTAATGTAAATAATGTAATTTATTTTTATGATAATTACATTTAATAATTTTTCTCTTTTAAAATATTCCATATCACGGTATATCTAGTGTTTAAATCCAAAATCCAACTTCATCCTAAGTTGGAACATTTATGTTTCATGTGGATTAATGAAAGTTAAAGAAATTTCTAAATGATAAATTAATTTTATTGCGTTTAAGTTAAGAATTGAAAAAGATATTTAGATGAAGGGAAAGGACCAGCGTTTTTAGTTAAATTTAGTAAATAAAGCGTAATTTTTATTGAAAAGACACTGTACAAGTACATAGAACAACATTAAAATTTTGTCTCTTTAGAAAAATAAAATGAATTTGATCAACTATTTAAAATCATTTGAACAATAATAGTTAACACTACTTTATGTCATTTCATTCTATCTGTTATGATGAATACAAAGGTACACTTAGATGGGGATTCTCAAATGATATGCTTGTGGGTCTCGTTCTTTGTTTATTACAACTAATATTTTATTTAAAAAGTTAATCCTATTCATAATATGATTTGATTCTTTAAAAAGGTAGATAAATGTACTTGCAAAATATTAAATTTATCATGGAAGAAGAAACCCATATGAACCTTACTTTAAAAGGGTCATACTTTTAGGTCATAAATTCTTTTGCACAGTTTAGATGACTGTGAATGTTAACATATGCATTTTACTTTGAATGATTCATTCCAAAACAGCTTTTTCTGACTATGCACATGGGAAGAAACAGTCACTTTCATGGGATCTTGTTTCAAGCCTCCAAGCTTAAGATGAGTACCCACACTTCAAATAAATAACTAAATAAGGTTATATAAAACTTTGGTCGCCACTTTATCATTCAAAATTTACTTTTAAAGTCTTAAATTTATATAATATTTTAAATTTAAATAATTAAATATAAATATATTTCTAGTTGTTGTAATTTCACTCGTAATAATTTATTGTGAATGATGTAAAGATATTAATCCGAATGTATTATGTACACCAAGGTAAATAGAGAATTTCAATATTAAATGTTTTTTAGAGATCGTAAAATATTTTATAAAGGAATATCAATATCTTTGGATAATACTTTTTGTTAAGAACTAGATGGTATCAGTTTTTATAATTTTTTCTATCGATTTTAAATTCTATTTTATAATGTTAGTCTTTTGTTATTATTCAGTGATTATGTGACTATCATTTATTGATTTTATACTTTTAAAATAAATATTAACTAAGATTAATACATTCAAATATAATAAAGATTTGAATAAAAAAGTTATAAATGTATAAGAACTGAAAAAACTAATAATAAAACAACGTGTTTTGAGAATAAAAGTTTTACTAACCTCTGTTAAGTATTTTTTAATAAAAATTAGTTCTAAATAAAGTTGGTGGATACATGTCTATTAACTTGTAACATATATAGTGATTAATTATTATTTTTTTAAAATTTCGTTTGAATGAAGAGAAGTATAATAGAACCGTATACAGATTCATTAACAAAGGTCACCAGATTAAAAGGAACATTCTAGTCATCCTTGTCAAATGCTAATCAACACAAGATTTCAACCTAATCCATCTCCAAGCTCAATTGTCAATTTTCAAGATTTCAACAAATAGAGCATGATTTAAGCAATTGCCACATGTTTATACTTGGTGAAAAGTTGGGCCAATAAATAGTTAATTTAGGGCTACCCTTCATAAATTTTCATGTCGAAAGGGATTGTTCATGGTGGCTTTTTCTTAACTTTGGGAATGGTTTATGGACATGTTTATATACTCTAGCAAGTTCTTGGTGAAGTATCATTTTGGCTCTAGGTCTTTAGTGCTTGAGAGTGGTCCAACATGTGGTTAAGGGAAATGAATGAAGAGAAATTTGGAAGGTTCAATTGGGATATGTATGTCCATGATAGTGAACTCACATAATCATCATATTGTTGATGCCACGAAAGGTACCAACACATGTTTGGTTTTGTCACTTGAATTGATGGTGTTCTAATTAGAGAACCAACAAATTTGATAGTGCTATTATCCAAGCCTTTACCACTATTACACGTTTCAAATACATTGAAGTTTTTAGTAAAATAGTATCCACAGAGCAAAAGTTCTTCGCCTTCTCTAATTCATTCCAATTTTTGTTTTGCCCATTTTTCCAGAGACTTCAAAATGATTATCTAATAACTTTCCAAGTTCCGACATGGAATGTATAGTGAGAAGCGACAAGGTTTGTGATCAAAATCGAATGAAGAAATCCTCAGTTCTCACTGTCCCCAAAGAACTTCAGTTAGTTTTTCTAGTATAGTTCTTTTTTACTATATTTATTTCGAACAGAAGAATTCTAATTATTTAAAATTCACGTGATGGTATCATCTGTGCATCTTTCCGAGAAAGGATAAGTTTTTTTTTTTTCATTATTTAGTAGTGTTTTACTGTGAAAAGAAGATAAGACACACATGTCTTAAAATCTTTTTAAATTAGAGAAAAACGAAGAAAATTTTCTCTAGTAAAAATATTTATGAATAATATTTGACTTAATTAAATTTTATATTTTTAATTATTTTTTCATTAATTTTATATATAAATGTAACAAATCTAATACGTTTAGTATATCTCTCGTTGTTAATATTTTTAATCCTAAAGTAAGTGTTTCAAGGCTTATGATTACTTTATATTACGCTTGTTTATTTTACTACCACAATTATGTATTATTACTTTAAAATAAAAGAGTTAGATTTGTATAAATTTCTACAAGAAAAAAGTTATTTAAAAATTAATTTTAGCTACCAAATAAAATGACGGTTAACTATGATCAAAATAATCATCAAATTAGGTTTTGATTGCTAAATAACTATAAAATAAAATTAATGATTGAGTTTAGTAACCAAATAAGTCAAAATAATTGATATCTAATACTAGCTACTAAGGTTTTAGCTACTTATATCATTAGATTCAAAATTAGTCTCTAACTTAATTAAATACCAATTTAAAATCTAATTAATGGTATAAATGGCTAAAACCTTGGTTAAATTCAATCATTACTTTTATTCTATAGTTATTTAGCAACCAAAATCTATTTTGGTGGTTATTTTGGTCACAATTACTAACTATTTTATTTAATAACTAAAATTGGTGTCTAAATAGTTTTTTTGTCTTGTAGTGTTCTAGATATTTTTTCATATTTACTTATCTTATTGAGAGAAAATAATTTTCTTATTATCATTATTTATAACTTGTTTAAGAAGCCTAAACTTTTCATATAATTGACTAAAAGAAAATTAAAATCACATACTTTTAAAAGTTAATGAAATTTTCAATATTTTAACTAATATTGTTCTTGTTGGATTTGGAAGATTTGCTCATCTTTGGTTCTCACCTTTGTCATAATGGGAAGAGGTATCTACAAAAGGTTCTCAAATGCCTAAGTCAGCACACAGATGTCATAACTCATGAGAATCAAATTGAAAATGTATTTTTTCTTTGAGATGTTATGTAATATTTATAGAAGTCAATGGTACAATTCTGATAGGACAAATTTGTGCTTGTTGCAACTTTTCAATTTGATGTTGTCAGTATGAATGTATTTGACAATAAATAATATTTAATACTTGCTTGTCATTCTTTGATGATCGGGTGCATTCAGTGAATGTCCTTGATTACTTCGTGTCAGTTTGCAGTTATTCTTGGCAAAGGGTCTTGACCTTCACATAATACACTAATCCCCCAAGCTCGATAGGTTCTTGGCTTTAAGAGCTTTGAAGTTTTGAAAGAAAAAAATTACATATTGCTTTGCTTCGGCTACGTGTCCTATTTGACAGGGATGTTTTCATCCATGTAGCATACTAGGCCCCTAAGCTTGAGGTCGTAAGATGAAGAGGTTCAAATGGTTGACCTTTCTTGATGCAAGCCCTTAGTGAGATTCGTGTTTTAAATGATCCAACGATTGGGAGGAAAATAGTCATAATTTTTTTAGTGTTACCCTTTTAATTCTATGAATAAGGATGACCACCTTCATTTGGACCACTCGTATTATAATTTATCAAATATCTGATGTTCGAGATTTTTTATTAGTAACTAGATGTAGAGCATTTTTTCCTTGAGGTAATCATGTTCTTTCTATAGTTTTCGGAGTCTACAAATAGTGTCTTTTTTAAAGAATTATGGAAAGTCAATTAACATGATAAGAAAGACGTCAAATTCATGAGTGTGCGAATTTAGGGTCAATAAGCCTAAAAAGACTCAAACCTTAAAATAAATACTTTAAATTATACTTTTTATCTTAGACATATTAGTACCATATTTTGGTATTTTTATCTAAACATTAGAAAATTTGTTTTATATAAACTTTTATTCAATTCTTACTCATATCTCCTTATCTCATCTCATTGAGAGAAAATTTTTCCTTCTTATTATCATCTACAATTTATCTAACAAATTAAAACTTTTCATGTCGAAAAAAAGAAAATACTTCACTTTCAATTCCTTAACCAATATCACCACCGTTTGTCCATAAACAATTGCCCATCGGCTAACATTTTCAAAAACCATATTCTCACCAAAAAAGTTATGGTTGAGTAATTACAAAGCACGAGAAAATATCCACTTGTTGTGATTAATTAATAATAATGAAGGCAAGAATGATTAACACTTATCTTTCTTGCACAAACTCCTAATGGAGGCAAGGATGAGAAGGGTAGCCGTCGTGTATACACGCGAGAAATAGTTGAACATGGACTCCTAGATTCACACGCTAGCATTGAAACTGAAACTCTCTCTTAAACCAATACAAAGTTTTGGGAACTTGGATTCATACCACCACCATTGTACCTTGTTCGTTTTACACATTGAAACCACTATTGGTTTATCATACCAAAAAAAGTCTATTTCTCCAACCCTAATTCCAATTCCAATTGTTGGTGTGCACACTATGAAACATACCTCGTTCTCATACAAGATTGAGAAATTAGTGGTGTTGTATTGAGAATAGGGTTAGAGAGGATTATCCAAAACAAGGAACCGACCTCACGTGCATGGAACCTTGATCTTCTAAAGTTCAGTTTTAATTTTCATAGAGAATTACGCTATGAGTAGATCTTTGTTGTCATACACTTTTTTTCCTATATGTTTCATTTTACTTGTCAAAATAAATGTTAACCTATTCCTTCTTCTAGACTCAATTATAATAACAATTAATTGCTTTTGTATCAATTAAAATTATTATTTGTGGACTTAATTATAAATAAAACTGACTACTTTTTCATTAATTATAGCTAAAATTTCTATTTAAAAAATACTTAATATAAAGTTTGTAAAAAAAACTTAATAAAAATCATTTTGACTTTTCTTCTTAAAATATAAAAAATTTAAAATTTTTGTTGTTTTATTTTTTATTTTAAATATAAATTTGTTATTGTCAACAAATATGGATGGATATAGTTTAAAATTCTATTTAAATATTATAATATATTTTATTTAAATTTTATATGTATTTTAAATGTTAAAAATTATAAAATTAATTTTATTTTTTATTTTTAATATATATATATATATATATAATAAAACTATAATATTACATTTCTTTAATATTATTTGATGTAGTATCAAATTATTATAATCATTTTATAAATATTGGTTCAAGGGTTGAACCATTTAGTTGAATCATAAATTCAATTTTAAAAGTAGTGATGCTAACAAATTGTCATATGGATATTTATTAAAGAATTAGTAAAAGATGAATTATTTTTAATAGGAAGCGTAGAAATAGATTTTCCCATGATTTTTTAGTGAGATATTGCACTTTCGTACCATTTCTAATATTTTTTTTATTTCTTAAACAGTACCTTAGACTTCGTATATATACTGTCTTCATTTTTAAATATAAGACACTTATAATTATTTTATATTTACTAAGAAAGTTGGTTAATTTAGTTAACACCATTGATTTATCTATTGTAATTTTTTTTCAAAATTTTCCTTAAATTAATGGCTATAGATTTTCCTTAAAAATAGTAAGAGTTTTAATTCTTAAAATTAACTCTTTGTTTTTGGATTTTCATAGGAAGGAGAAAAATACAATTTCATAATATTATCATTTACGAACTAAAATAGTTAAGGACATAGTAATTAAAAATAATTAATATATAGATCAATTTAAAGAATAAAAGTAATAATAAAATTAGTAAAACAATATTTTATTCTCAGTACGGATAGGGAGTATTTTTATTATTATTTTGTGTGAAATATACTTACTAATGTCATTATTGAGAAGTGTTTCTCCATTTCTGATTTATTGTTGAATATCTTCTATCATGACAAATTATAAAATTGCTTTGAAAGTATCAAGCAATCAATTGATTGAAACAAATCATTGTTTCAATGAGTGAATAACAACAAATTATGCCAAAGTCAATTCTAATAATTCTGAAAAAAATAATGCAATTAATTTATAAAACTCATTGAAAAGTATTCTTCTCCGTATAGATATGCTGCACGTTATACTATACATAATATATATATATATATATATATATATATATATATATATATATATATATATATATATATATATATGCTATCCATAATGATTGATTCACATAAATTGTCACCATGTTATGAAATTCATGGAAACTGTTTTTTTAGTTTAAAGAATAAGTGCTTTCTTCGATTTTGAAAAGATTGGGCAAATTGAAAAAACTGAAACCTAAATCTCTTGTTGATGAAGAAAAGTAAGATATCGATTCTTCTTTCAAAGGCATAGTTGTTAATTAATATAATTATAATTATTCTTTTACCAAAGTGGTTTTTCAATAAGCAATAATTGAATGAAATTATAGGAAAACAATGTATGAGTGTGGCTCGTCTAACGTCCTAAGTTCAATTAGGAGGTTATGATTAGTTTTGTTTTGTCTATAACCAACAGCAACCAAAATGGGCTGCCAAATCCACTACCGTTACTTTAAAATACATATCATAGGATGTATATTTATATTTTACTTTAAAGTACCTATCATACCATACATATTGGTCAAAATACTACCCAACTATAATACTATTTCAAGTATAAGTCATTTCAATATGTTAAGATGGGAATGATTTAGTATCTTTTTTATAAAATAAGTTTGATTTATGATGCATCGATGAACGAGTTGTGGTAGTTCAAATCATCACTTTTATTTTATTTGAAACTTAATTTCATTTAACTATGAATTGTTATTAATCTAAATTAATAGATTTTATAACAAAAATAAATGGTCTCTCAAGTCATATTTAATAAAATTACAAAATTTTTATAAAAGAAATAAATAGTTGTTCAATCATGAGTCTTCCTCGACCACTAGACATAATATTTCACTTTTTAAAAATATTTATTAAGTAAAAGTATATATATATATATATTATTTATCAAATTATTAAAATATAATTATTACTCCTTACATAATTATTTATAATATTATTTCTTTAATAGAGTTATCCAAAAGGATTTAAAAAATACTTCAGAAATTTACTATGACATATATCACTTGTTACTTCATCTGCTCAGGTATATCACACAATCATTACAGATGAAAACGACACAAGAACAAACAAAAATAAAGATAAACTAAAGATATTTTCAAAAAATAACATAACATAAGTATAGAATTATATTTGAACAATGTATGATATATTTAAAACTCTCCTACTATTCTTTATTTAAACATAACACATTCATGAAGCATTTAAGATATTAGAAAATACATTTTCACATCATGACACTCATTCAATTACATAAATGGTTAGACTCTACTTTCAAAAAATTGGCATTGAGATAGACCAATATACAACTTTCAACTGTATTACACAACTCTAACATGAAATCATCATCAATTGTATGACAGGATTAATCCATGTGATATTTTTTTGATCAACTATATTTCAAATTATCCATATAAACCTCATTTGACTTTCACCATCTGGTAGTTTTCTTTTAGATGATTCTAAATTACTAGTAGAGTTAGGATATCTTATTCTAGACAAATTCTAATAACAATGCATATCCTAATAATCTCAACACGAACATTTTGTTTTTTGAAAATACTATGTATTGATTTCAACCATAACATCTTAGCATCATATATATAATCTATTATTCATCATCTAGCTAATCTATTATACATTATGTATATTCCCATATCATATATATACAACTATTTATCACATAATTATCAATTTTCAAACTCCATTTCTGATATAATCATTTATACAAAAATTAAAGCACATCCTCAAACCAATTCAAGTCAACATGTCAAATTTCAGACCTATACAAATTTGAATATAGGAAATCAAGTTCCTTGAACATACATTTCTCCTATACTAAAAACTCTAATGAAATTAAGATTAACATTCTACAAGTCACAAATTATAACTTTCTTTAACATACCCAATTTCGGACTTGTACAAATTTGAACATATGAGATCAAAGTACTTCAACATACATTTCTCTTACACTAAAAACTCAATTCATTAATTTTTTCTCCCAGCTCATCAAAGTTTCAATCTATATGCTTATTGATAACGCATATACATACATAACACATTCTTTCCAATAATAATCTATAAAAACAAAATCATTTTATAAAAGTTTTATGCATCATACTTAGTTTAATAAACTATATAATCAATTCAAAACCTGTAAGAAAATTTGGTACATGGTACCATGTCACTCGCCACATCCAGGTCTTCTAACTTAAGGTTCTATTTAAAATTAAAACTAACATCTAATAAAACATACAAATTAGCTTTCCTTAAAGAGAAACAATTACAGATCCAAGGATAGTCTAGCCTGTACCATATAGTCTTGATCAACTATCTAACCATGTCACTGGGATCCTGAACTAAAAGAGACTCTTCCTGAAAACAAAAACACCACATGCATACACTATATACCTAAGTAAACAAAAAATTCAATCGGACTCCAAAAGAGAAAGGAGCAAAAATGAATTCGTATAAACAAACTTCTGCTCAGACAGACTTACTCTAACAAACTGTTATGAGTTTAAAGGCTGCCTTCGATTATCAGTTTGATGAAGAATGAAATCAGGAATACAGGGAAAAGGCAGAGAATAAAAAGGAGGTATATTCTAAAAAGACAGTGATTATATTAAAATGAAACTTTCTATTTATATAAACTTTTAATTTTAATAATAAAATATTCAGATGTCATTCTAATTATAGAACTCTACTTTATAGCTATCCTCTAGAGTCTTACAAATATAACTTGAATTCTTTTTAACAATCATTACTAGGTTATTCAAGTATTAAACACAATAAGCAATTACAAAACATTTAAGCATTATGAAAATCCTATTTATTTTTTATTAGTATAATTTGATGTTTTAAAATTCACTAGCTCTTACAATATAAATTTAATACATAAATATACTTTGTATATTTGTCAAAATTCTCATATGTACAAATCATACATAATAAAAAGATAATAACTTCTATTCCAGTTCATCCATTGGCATCTAACTAGGGTTTGCAATCCGTTTCAACTACAATTAAGGATGTAGTTAACTTCTCATACTTTAATTCATGTATTTTTTTTTAAGGAATTGTTCCAAAAATTTAGAAATTTATGAAAGTCCTAACTTAGTCTCATAAAGCTTGATTCATAAACTAAATATATCAATGCAGATTTCGTTCCACAAAATTCTCAATTCACCTACAAATTTAGTATTACGTACGGATATGTTTCATACAAAAAAATTTGTATGTAATTTTACCTATAGATTGTATATAGAGAAAAATTTGTAAGTAATTACATACAGATCATAATTTATAAGTAAATTTGATATTACTTATGGATTTTACCTACGAATCTGTTATCTACGAAAAAAATCTGTAAGTAACTACCAACGGATTCATTTGAGAAAAAATTTGTAAATAACCTAAGAATTGTTTCATAGATAATATTAATAATTAATTTATGAAAATTATTATTATTATTATTAATAATATCATTAATAATAATAATATTCTTCATACTATTAACAACAATATTAATATTATTACTATTTCTGATGTAAATATTGATATTATTAGTAATAATGAATATTATTATTAATATAATTAATATTATTTTTAGTATTATTAATATTATTCTTACTAATAATAATAATAATAATAATATATAAATTGAATGATTAAGTTTAAATTGGAAGGAGTGAAGAGGATATTTGAGGAAGTTATTAAATTGATATTTTGAATTATTTGAAAGCTATGGTTAAAGTAATTTTGAATAAAATTTTTAAGAGTCCATTTGTTTTATTATATAAGGTTGACTTTATGATATTTAAATAAAGCTGATTATATTGAATCTCCTTAATCAAAGTTTCAACTATTCAAAATTGTGTATAACATAATATGGTCTAAAAGGCAGTTGAAGTTTTTCTTTAATGATTTTGGTAAGAAGTAATTTCATTCAATTTTTATCGAGTTTGATATAATTTTCTTTATTGTAAATTTGACTTAATTTAATTCATTAACGATTTTATCCAACTTAGCTTAACTTGATTTAAATTATAATTATTTTATTGTTCATTTATTTATTTTTTTATAAAATTTGGCGCACAAAATCTAGGTAAGCTATATAACTCGAAAAATATATTAATAAAAATTGCATTTTGTATATTAAATTCTTAGCAGAGTAACACGTAATTTATACCCATATTATTTGATCATTTTCCTATAAATGAATCGAGAACTATATAATCTATTAATAGTTCAAGTGCGGCTCACTTTATTTATAAATCAAGTAAGTGTAAAATATTGATCAGTTTTATTAATGATTTATCTAGTGAAAAAGTATAATTAATTATCTTTAACAGATTGTTTTTTACAATATTCAATCCTGAAATTTTGTTTAGAAAACTTTTTTCCGAATCTAATTATTTACTGTTATGTTAAAATAATATGTTTCATTCTTAACACTTGCTGTTGCATTATATTACCTAATCACGAATGCAGAATTATGCATGAGAATTCTAGAGAGAATTATCTTCTTAGGAATGGGCAAAATCTTCTTAGTTTTATCATAAAATATTCTAAAATGATGTATTCTAGAGACTAATTTGAATGGTCTTCTTATTAGGGATGTAATAGGAATGTGCAAAACAATGTTATCTATGCCCTAGAGTTGTGTGTTATTGGAATGCTTAAATAAATATATATAAAAAAAAGTGATTAACTTAAACAATTCTAACATCATGTTAATCCATTCATTGAAGTAGGGCATGCAACAAGACTAGACTACAAGGATTCTAAATCCAATTATCCAAACTCAACTGTACTCAGATTTCTCACTTCCCTTCTAAGTGGGTCTCACTTCATTTTTTTTTTTCTAAAACATGCCTTAGTGGCTGGTCATTTCATGAAAATATTCACACAATAAAAATATATTTTTTTGTTTTATTGATTAAGTATGAGAATAAGAGATTTTATAATTGCAATCTATATAGCAAAGGTTAATCATTGAAAAATGAAAAATAGATGTTTGGTAACACATTCATGTGGTTGTTGAGTACGCGTTTGATGCCTTAATGGTAGGGAGCATGGCTGAAACGAAGTTATATTTGGAATAGTTGCATGTCAATAAAAAAAATGATTTATTACTGAAATTATTTTAATTTTTAAATTTTGTAAAAGTTTGGAATACCGAACGTAAAGAAAGGTATGTAAAGAAAGAGTTTGATCCCAAACCCTAACAAGGAACATTACAAAATCAAATATCAACTCTTGTTTGAAAAAGGTTCTTCCCATTATAGTGACACAACTTTGCATCTTCTTATGATTTTTAACTTACCACATTTGAGGAAATCGTTTCAGAATTTTTTTTCTTATTTAAGAACTTTATAAATTTAAATATTTTTAATTAAATTGATTATTCAACTTATTTTTTTATCTAAATATTTAATCATATAATTTTTTTTCGAATAAAATTATAATTATTATTTTTGTCCTTTTATTTTTAACTTATCGATCAACTTTTTTTTTCTCCAAAATAAATTTACGGACAAGCTAGAGGATATTAGAATGAGAAGGAGAAAATAAATCTGCAAGCTTAACAATAAAAAGACAAAAATATCACTTATCAAATCCTATAATGATAAAAATCAAACAAACAAGTATTTAAAAAATATTAAATACTTAATATGATGATTTTTATTAATAAAAATCTAATTAAAAAAAATTAACTATAAGGTATTTAAAACTTATTTAAGCAATTTTGTAGCTTTTTTCTCAGTAATATTGATTTGCATTAACAATTAATTTTTGGACGTGTGCGTGGATCCTTCAACGAAAATACACATTAGCCAAAATGTTCTATTTCTTATTAATGAGACAAAATGTAAAAACAAACTTTCAAAATATCTTAAACACAATTTTAAGTTATTATTTTTACCGCCGATTTTATTGAAAGTCAAAAAAAATCTCAAGTATATAGTTCAGTTAAAAAATGAGCTAGACTTTTTTTTTGTAGATTTTAATTAATAAGTGCTATACATAATGTATTTAAAATTACTCTTGCTTCATTTATAATACGGATATATTCGTACTAAATTCATTTAGTGAAATAAAAATATCATAAGTTATTTTACTGAATGTCATTCTTATATTTAATTTTATGTCTCCATATGCTTTTATATAAGCGTAAGTCTCCAACTATATTTTAGTAAGAATATTAAAGAAAACATTATAAATAGTTATCAGTAAGAAAAATTACTGCGTCTCAATTTAAGTAAAGTACTTAGTTTTATATTGATTAAAAATGTTAAGTAATTTTCTTTAAATCATCTTCAATCATTATTTCTTAAAGATGGTGTACAGGTTTAAACAAAAAATACTTCTAAAATAATAATATTAAAGTAGTAGAAATTTATTTTTATATTTAGGTTCATCAAAAAGGATTTTATATTTATAATAATATATAATGGCAAGTACACAAATCATTTTTCTATTTTATTTTCAATAATATTTTAAAGTTACAACAGAAAAAAATCATATTATGTAAAAAAGTTTTTAAAAAACTAAAACATAGGAAAAAAAAAGGAAAAAAAAACTAAAACATATTAGAAGGAAATTTCAACTAGATGAATAAAAGTAGCTTCTACCATTCTACTTAGTCCAGTTGGATTGTAAGTATTTAGTATGCTTAAATCTATGTAATCAATTTTTTATTATAATATATAAATATATTTTATTATTAATTCTTATATAATGAATAAAGTAACATAGAATAAAAGAAATAATATGTATATAATTAAAACATAAAATTAAAATTAATATAAATATTAAATTTGAATTCATTAAAATAAGAAAACATAATAAAAAAAACTGATACAACACATGTAAAAACACTAGTTTAAACTAAGAAATCTAAGCATCGTGTTCATCTTGCCAAAAAGGCAGAAAACTTTGACTCAACCAACACCACCTTGCAACATAAGTTTTCATCCCCATTTGCACATTCTCTTTGTGCCTTGGCATATGCAATGCATCAATGAGTGCTTTTGATCAATATTGTCAGAAATAAACTATTTGGCAAAGAACCAAGTTTTCCTTTTAAATATAGGGTAAGACCTTCATCAGAACTTGCATGTGATCATTCACTCAAACACTTCCTCAACAAATTTTGGTGGTTGCATAACAAAGCAAACAAAACTATAAACCATTTCATCTCTATCTTTTGATTTGCATGTGATGACTCACTCAAACACTTTCTCACCAATTTTTGGTGGTTGCATAACAAAGCAAACAAAACTATAAACCATGTCATCTTTATCTTTTGATGAAATTATTTACATATAATTATTTTGCTCACACAAGAGCATTCTTCCAAGAACTATTTCATTTTGATTCATTATACACACTTTAAGATGGTTTATTTTCACCAATATTTATTCAAGAAGAAAATGAAGCTAATCATTATGGTGTGGGGAAAGAAGATCAAGGATATATATAATCATACTATGAATGGAACAATTGTAGGTAGGTTTCACATTTGCTCTTCCTTCTGCTTCATTATTAGGATGCAATGATGACACAGATTTCTATGATTTGATGCCGTTTTTTAGGTCGGTTAAGATAATTAATTTAGAATAAATGGGGCTGCCAAGTTCTTTTAATTTGGGTCATCTTAATAATCAATTAATACTATAAACCATGGTAAAGATCGCATCATTGAGCTAAATCAACATCTATAATGAGGAAATAGCATTTGTTTTTTGTTCACTTTTTTCTTACAAATTATAAAACTTGCCTTCCGAATCTTTGTATATGTTTTTGGTGCCTTTGACTACAATATATCAGATACTGAAAAACATAACTAAATATGGTCATGTGATGATTGATCTCGAGATACACTCCATAAACTATATATTATTGTATTAGTTTTGGTGGTTATTTAGATTTTGACCTTAAATTGTTTTGTAGCAGAGGTTGATGACTACACAAGCAAGTCGTGTATATTTAATGGGTCAAAACTCTAGAATTTTGTTTCTTTAATACAAAAGATATTAATTATTTTTCTATATTAAAGTTGGTGTTTTATAAGTTTAACTTTATTTTCTTTGATTTGACAAGTTGAACTAATTTTATCAGTTTTATTTTTAAGAGGATATAATGTCTGTTTAGGAATTGAGACGACTTAACAAAAAGAAATGAAAATTTTCTTATCCAAACTCTTCATCAACTTAATAAATACGTAAATAAATATACATTTTAATTTTTCACCTCAAATTCATGGACCCTTATTATTTTAACATTTTAACTTCATAAGTTACATGTACGCTTTTTACTGTGGTACAGGAACGAAGAGCGATAAAATTGAAATTTTAGGTTTAAATCCACTTTTCATCCTGATAGGTTTCTCAATGTGTAAAATTGGTTTTACACATGTAACGTTTTTTTTAAGGAATTAAATGACATAACATGTTAACATTTCATCAAAATTATGAGAAAGTAGGACTGAAAGGGGATTTGAGTAAAAAAATTATAAATATTTTATTAAAATAAAAAAGTTGGCTTTTAAATATTTTAGAACAAAAAAAATGGGGATTTGGTTTCCTCTAAAATCGTTACTTTAACATTAGTTAATGTCTTATATGTTAAAAAAAATAAAATAGTTCAAGTGATTATCTCGAGTAACACATAATAGTGTAATGATAAATTCTATATCGTGACATCTAAAAATAACCCTTAAAATATATATAAAATAAAGAGTTAAATAAGTTTTTGATAACTTTATGTTATATTAGATCTAACATTTATTATTAACTCAAAAATATATTAAATAATTAGGATGTAATTCTTCTTATTCATATAACAGTTTAAATGTCATAACTAATTATGACTTAATGTACCTTAATTTCACAATAGAATAATTCATATTATTTATAATAATATATTCTCTCATTTAGTTATGTCACTAAGAATTGAATTTAAGACCTTGATTTTTATAAAATTCTTTTTTCATAAAATTTTTCATGCATTTTTATTTATGTTTTCTCTCTTAATTTTCTCATGCTAATTTCAGAGATTCTTCATTTAAAAAATACATTATCTCCATCATTCATCAATTTTTGACTCTTTCTTATATTTATATATTACTAACTTACTCTTGTCTTTTTTATTGTATTTTTTAACTATAATGATATTACTATATACTTAAACTAATAATGAAATTAGAGTTGAAACATCTGAAGAGTAATAAGAATTCTTAAAATTTAAATATTCTAGTTTAAGATATATATATATATATATATTCTATTTTAAAGTACTTTAAATTATAAATAGACATGATGTTATTATGTTTGATTTTTCATAATCTATATATTTATGTGAGTGGTATGGACATGAAAGATTTTTTTTTTCAAATACTAGAATAAAAAATTACATATTTTATAAGGACTAAAAGAAGTTATTTTAAATTTTATAAGATGAAAAGTTTTAATTTTACTAATTTTACAAAGACAAGAAAAATATTTAAATCATTTTAAATCTTAAATGACACTTGACAAGATACAAAAATAGTATTATTCAAATGATACTATTAAAATTTTTATTTATAGTGATGACTGATTGTTGATTTTTTTTATTATTATTGAATAGTAGATAAGAGCATTAAAATTTGTAATTTAGGCATGAAGTGTGATGGTATATTTAAAAAAGTTTTCCACTTTTTAGAAATCAATTAAAAGTATCAAAAGTTATTTTAAAGACTTTAAAGTAAATAATATTTTGGATGTAATAATAAAAATTATTTTTAATAAACTTTTCGTGATTATAATATTAGGCTTCTAATTATTCTTTCATTAGCCTTAATAAGAAAGTTTATTGATGTACTTAAAAAGTTCATATCATTTAAGAATTTAGGCCAAAAGTTTCTTATATATTCCTTCCTTGATTCACCAATCCATCTTTTCAAGATAAAACTGTCACTGAGTCGAATTTGAAGTTTAAAGTAAACAATATATTAAATTAGTTACTCTAATGATATCTAAGAAACTTGCAATAATTAGACAAATTTATTAATATGCTTAAACACTAAATATTTTTTCTTTGGTTCAAATGACTTTAATTCTTCTTTACCACACATGAACACGAACAAAGTAAATATAATTGTGGAGGAAATGGTCTTATGGTAAATGAAAATAAAAAATATCCTTTAAAGCGAAATAGTAAAATATGTTTATTAACATGTCAGTGAAGGAGATGCTTTCAGAATCAAATTAGATTAATACAGGATAACATTTTTTACATTGGTATTAGACCACCAATAATGCCTTCATAGACTCTTTTTTTTTAATTTATGCATAAATTATTTTTCGTTATCACAAAAAAATACTTTTAATTTTTTTCTCTTTATAATCAAAATCTAAATTTAATTACAAGCATGAAGAGTAAAAGCAACATACCAAAAGACATAAATTAGATATTGAAAAGACAAAAGCAAAACTTAGAAAAAGGTTGCGTTGTGTTATTGTTTTGTAGTAAAATATAAATATGTGTCGTATTTTATTTCTTTCACTTTCAATTAATGAAAAAAAAAATCATTTCGAGAATAACACCTCATATATACTTAATCAATTTTATAGAACTGATTAATATTGGTTAAGACAGGTGGTAAGGAATTTATGTATTTCAATCAAGTAGTTTAGAATTATTATACTTGTATATTATTTAGAACTACTTCAAATATGAAATAAATTATGTTTTATGGTAAATACCTACTTATACTCAATTTTTTGATGTTGCATTTTTTTCTTCTTTTAAGTGATCTGGAAATTGGATAAGAATATTTTAAATGATACTATTAAATAGAGTTTTACGTCCATAATTCATACTTATATCACTATTTAGGCTAAATCGATATAACATCACTTAAGTGAAATGAAACGTTATACATAATTTGGTTGTGAACTTCTAGATAGTTGAGTTTGGTTTGTTCTTATAATAATAAAACACAGAAGAAGAAAAAAGTTGAAAGAAGTTTTTCTTGGGTTATGATTTGGGGAATCTAAAAATGGATTTTACTGGGATGAGATAGTTCAATGAATGTAGATATGATACGTTTGATCTTGTACGCAATCAGAAGTTAGAATGTGGAACATGCAGTTAGTTATTGAGACCAATCCTTGTCTGCTTCTGAACACTGTATATAATAACACCACGTATTTCAAGTGGACATTATAAAACCCACTTTCAAACCATCTTCAACATGCCACATCAATCCAAAATAAACACTGCTATACTCAATAACCAACAAAATAAACACTTGTTCATGAATGCATTTATTTCTAATTATTCATAAAAGTTAACCTATAAAAATGTGAGTTTAGTTTTCACTATTAATGTTAAAACTTTGTAAGAAGATAATCTATGAATACTTTTATAAATGATCTTTGAGCATTAAAATCTGGCCTAACCCTAGATCTAACTCATCTAATTTTTAGCAAAGTTAAAGAAGAAAAGGCTGACACATGAATTATTATATAAATATGATATAAAATAGGTTGGATGAAGATGTATAGAATGCAACTAACTCCATAACTGTAATAACTGAAATGGAGAGTATAATATTGAGTCAAAATGTTCCCTGGTGGGAGAGAGAAAGAGATGTGAAACATGGGGACACATGTGATCACATGAATGTTTGGAGAAAAGGAATACGACAACACAGGTTGAGACCTTAGCTCAGGAAATGGTCAATGCCCTTTAAATCACACCAAATAACTTATAATGGAGAATACCATGTGCTTCACAAAATGCCAAGCCAAATAATTAAATATATGCTCAACCTAGCTACCTCCAAAACTAATATTATGTTTCAATCAATATATTTATTTAAGGTCAGGCATGAATAATCATCCATGTTGTTGCACAAAAATTGTTTTTTATTCCTTGCGTGCTAATAATATCTCCTCTATATAAAACTGCTATGATTTTATAGGTGCAATAAAAAAATTAGTAAAAAAAAATAATAGATTATTACCCATCATTTTTTTTATGGATAGTTATTAGAGATTTCACATTATTTTAAAAATATGATGAAATTATAATATAGAGATATTTCTTGTATATAAGTAAGTGCAAATATAATTTTATAAATTAGTTTCGTTAAACTTAAATTTCATTTTTTAAGAGATATCAAAGATTTTCAAATTATATCCTAATTAAATTATTTGAACCTTTCGTACCATATTAGATCATCTTCTATTATTATTCTCAATGTCTTTAATTTAAGAAATTGTGTTAAAATAGAATGATCAAAAAACTATTATTATTATTATTATTATTATTATTATTATTATTATTATACATAATGGTATATGAAAGAATGAATATATGTATAAAATAGCATAAATACCATAAAAAAAGCAAAATATGTAAATAAAAAAATATTATTGTCTTTTATATATAAAAATAACCTTATCTCATTTTCTTTTTAAAATGAAAGGAAAACATATTCTAGTGGAAGTTCACGTTTATGTTTTCTCTTTTTTAATGAATCAATATTCCAAACAATTTGAAAGATCCCTTTGTTTTTTTCAAGTTTCCTTTCTTTCCATAATCAATGCTTCTTCTTTTCACTTGAAAAATAAGCATTTTGCTGAGCAAAATTTTAAACCAGTTCATCATATAGTTGAAGTACTAACTTATTATGCTAGATTGGCATTAGTAGGGTGAGTGTGTTATGTTAGAGCGTAAATGATGTCCTATGAAAGAAAATCCAATTATGGAGTTTTTCTGTATAAATAACATTAGAATCTTGACTGGATAAACTTATAACAACTTTATCGTTTATCTACTTTTATCTTCATATGTAATAAAAAAAAAAAATAGTGTTAGCTATAACAAAAAATTGTTAGGTGTTGCACAAAATTAGTTACGAAAAGTTAAAGAGATAGGCAGCTTTTTAAAACTATATAATTATATTAGGATTAAAATGAGTATTTCAAGATTGTCAAGAAGAATGAAAGAACTCGAGTATTTATTTCTATCTAAATTTATTTTTTTAATTTAGTAGGATATACATATTAGTCCAACTCACTTTGAATCAGGCTTTATTTTGTTATAATTAGATTTTTTTTTATTTTTTTAATTCGATCCAACTCCAACCTATAGTGTAGATCAAGTAAGTATTTGAGCTTTAATCCCTTTAACAATTTTAGATTTTCATTACCTTTGATTCTCTAAATTGAGAAATGTTGAGTTAAAATAAATAAATCTCTATATAATTTTTGAATGTCATTATGGTGAAGGTTAGATAACGTGTAGCAAGATTTTATTTTTTCACACAAAATATAATTTTTCCCCCCAATTTATTTCAACTCATTTTACAATTATATTTCTCAGAGATTAAAATTATAAAGGTAACCTTTTTAATTTTCCTTTTATTTTGTTCAGTATAATAAAACGTTTAGGCCCAATGTGAGGTTTGCCGTATGCACCTCCATAACTATTTCTTACACCCTACTATTATAATGAAATGACTAACCTTTTTAAATCCTTACCCATTTTGAAATTTTCTATCCCAGATGTATCAAAAATATTTCATATTAAATAGTCCAAAGCATTATAAAAAGCAATGTATTCTGAATTAAAACTCCGAATTTTTTTTAAAATGTGTACTTTTTAAATTAATTTTATTTATTTTGGGTTGTTTATTTCGAAAAAAAATCTATAATAAGATTTACTGTTATGGAATGATTGTTTTGGAACAATTTAAAATCTAATATGAAATATGCTTTCCAAAAGTATAAAATTCAAAACTTTCCTGAAAGGATTAATATTAGTCTTCCTTTTTTATATTCACGAAAACTTAATTTTTGCAGTTAAATAGCAATTGTTGAAGAAGAGTGTAGAATTACCATTATGTCCCTAAGTTGGACTCACTAAAATGAGTTCATTGTTGGGTGATCACAGTTGCTTTCTCTATGATATGATACATGTTGTTTTTTACACTTAACAAATTTTTAATATTTCAAAAACCTTCTTATTACTTTTATTTTAAAATTTATTAATTAAATAATTTTTTCTCTCTCATACTAAGTCATCTACACAAATAAGTAGAATCAAATAAAAAATTATTAATTAATATTAACAAACTTTTTTAATAAATAATAAAAAAATCTAATAAATATTAAGAAATATTTATATTTTTTTCAAACAATATTAATTATCATAAATTAAATATTTAAAAATAATGTGTCAAGCTAAATTTTTAAAATCAATCGTATTAAATTATATATATCTTAACAATATCTAATATTTTTTATTATTGTTAAAAAAATGAGAGAGATGTTTCTGTAGATACGAGAAGAAAAGAATTATTTAATACATAAAATAATATAATAAGAACATTATTATTGATATTTTGAAAATTTAGTAAGTGCAGGAATCATTTTGCATTTTATACGAAGCAACTATCTTTCGTGATTCTAGCGGAAGGGTAGTTTGGTAGTAATACATGCTATGTGTTAGTGGACCGAGATTTTCGGTAGCCCATTTTCTTCAGTGCTAAGAGTTTAGACAAATTCTTCCTCCACCCCCGTACCTTCTTCCTGCACCTCCATATAATTTTTTTATTCCATGATTGCCTTTCATGAAATTACATAAATACCTTTATCATTTTTTGAAATTGTAAACCGGATGGAGGTGCATCCGGTTCTCATTTTAAAAAAAAAATACAAACCAAACGACCTCATCCGATTCTCAACCCAGCATATCGAAAAATCCTCAAATTCGCATTCGACAGCCTCCCAAATCCCAAATCAACTATTCTAATCATCAATATCACTTACTAATTGCTAATAAACATCACAAATTGGTTACCTAATGCTTCTATGAAGGATTAATTGAAAGATTTTGAATAACGAGCGGAAGTCGCGAATGGCTTACCTAAACCAGACGAAGGTTCTCTTAACCGGATGGCTAGCTAACGAAACAGCTGAAAGAAGTATTTGGCTCACTAACACAACGGGGAGAGCTTTGGACGATATTTATTAGCAATTAGTAGGTGATATTGATGATTAGAGTAGTTGATTTGGGATTTGGGGGCTGTCAACGGCGAATTTGAGGATTTTTCGATCTGCTAGGTTGAGAACCGGATGAGGTCGTTCGGTTTGTATTTTTTTTGAAAATGAGAACCGGATGCACCCCTATCCGGTTTACAATTTCAAAAAACTGTAAACCGGATGGCCTGGTCATCCGGTTGGGAAGGGGAGGGGTTTTATTAAGATAGGGGTATTTATGTAATTTCATGAAGGGCAGCTATGGAATAAAAAAATTTTATGGGGGTGCAGGAAGAGGGTACGGGGGTGAAGGAAGAATTTGTCAAGAGTTTACCCCAATAAGTTCAGCCCATTTAATATTTTTTTTTTCTTAACCACAGTGCCCATTAGCACACCTACTACACATTTGTGGAACACAATTTTTTTTTCTTCGGATATTTTCCTTAATTTTAGGTTCTGTTATCTTTTTTATACTCTAGAAATTAGTTTTTAAAAAGTAAAATTACATTTTTAAAGATAATTTCGAAATGATAAATAAAGCATAGGGTGTGAAGAGAAAAAAAAATGATAAAAATAGAGTGAGCCATCAATTTGAATGTTGTGGGGGTCAAGTGGGTAAGCATACATCAATTTGAATGAAGAAAGAATATAGTAATAATAATATATTAAAGGAAAATATTACCAAAAAAGGTAGAATATAATTTTAAGAGACAATAAATATAATTAAGAAGTTTTAAATAAGTAAAAGGCAGGCTTAAAATTTTACAATTAATAAGTTTTGCATAATTCTCCTCTCTTCTCTCTTCTGCATAGATGCTAGCAAAAAAACTTTTGACAAAGTTCACCTTGAGTCGGAAGGTTTCTTAAATATTTTACAATATTATTTATGATCAAGACATTATTAATACAATAATATCTTCTGCATACGGTAAAATATTCACATTCACTTTATTTTTCTTTATTTTAAAACCTAGGAATAAATTGTTGTTTGTAAGACGTGTTGTGATGTGCTTCTCTTTTCTACATTCATATTTTTATCAACATTTCTCTTACTTCTCAATATATATTTAATCTTGAAAACATTGTTAAGTATATTCCATCCACTAAATTAATGGAATACACTAAACTTAAATAATTAGTTTACTATTAAGAAATAAAGGAGTTGAGGACTAAGAATAAAAGTGCATCAATACAAGTTTTATTTCTTTTAATAAAGACCAAAATATTACAAAACATAAAACCAAATTTGGTAAGAGGAAGAAGTAAAAAAGTACCTTAATAACTTACTATAAGAACCAACGCAACATAAAATGCGCTTTTGAAAAGAATAAAAAGAATATTCTATAAAAGGAAAAAGATAAAGAATTTATAAAAAAAATTCACAAATAAATAAGGAAAATAATAAAATGACAATTGCTTTTATATTAACTATTAGAAATACAATGTGAATCTATTCATTTTTATGATAATAATAAATGAAAAATATAATAAAAAAAGTTAGATATTATAATAGTTATTAAAATAAAAATTATTATTAAAATTAGAAAAAATCAATGCAAAAAATAATTACAAAAATCAATATTATTTATTAATTTTATAATGTTAATCACAAAGCATTTGAGGATAAATTATTATATGTAACATGTTTACAAATAATAAAGTTAATAAAAAATAATTTCTTTAAATCAATTTATAATATATAGGTAAGTGTAAATATTTACTTTATTAAATTGATTTTATGAAATTAAATTAGAGTTGAATTTTACTTTCTTGCTAAATAAGTTTAGAAACCAAATATGTATCCTAAACAATTTGATTAGAAAAAACTATAACCTCCTTATTTACATGAATGAAGAACAATAGTTTCCAATTTGCAGCCCTTATTATGATTTGTAGACCAAATAAACAACCTAGACCTAGAACAAAATTTAGAACAGGCAAGACATAAATGAGACTGGAGCAACATAATTAAGAGATAATTTAGGCAAAAACCTATGACTACTAAGAATTTGGTTCTCCTTATCAAAGCACATAATAAAAGCAAAGTAGAAACTGTGATTAGTATTAAATTGTCATTTTCCCTTGACTGACTTGCTTCTAATGGCCGTCATACCCGACTCGACCCGATCCAACGGACACAAATCTTTGGTTTTTCCATCGCTTCTTGTCCTGCCTGCAGTTCAAACCTCTTTTTCTGTCGTGTTTTCTACGTTTGATTAAAAAACAAATCTTTCCTCTTCCAAGTCTTCACCTTTCTCATAGTTTCTGGACCCCAATTCCAAGCTTCTTCTTTCCCCACTCCACTTTTGATCCCCTACTCAAAAGGGTCTTGCTTATTTTACCATCCCAACCTTGGTTTTTGTGTCTGATTTTATTCCCACGTGTTAGGGAAGTGCAAAGTTTTATTCTTTAGCTACAAGTAGAACTGGATTTCGCGATGGCTGCTTCAATCTCTACATCAAAGCCATCATCATAGGTTTTTGGTACTCAGAACTCTTTCTCCCTATCTTCTGATGTATTTATTTTTTATCAGTAGTTCATGTCTTGTTGTCAATTTGCCTGTATAGATCATGTTTGATGTAATTTGTGAATGAATTTAGAGTCCCTCTGATGCTTTGCGTCTTGCCACTGTATGGTTAGTTCTACTGTTATGGCTGCTTCCAAGAAACCCCGCCTTAGACTTAGAGATGTGGCTTTGTGCCGTCTGTTATCTGTGGTCTTTGTGACTTTATGTGGGGTTTTGCTTCTGATATTTCTCCTTGCATCGAATTCTACATCAACATCAATTGTGACTCATGATATTGACAATGTTGATGCATACCATCATGACTTGAAGTTTGAAAAGTGGCATGATCTCCCCCAACAGAGTGAATTGTCACTTAGATTGGAAAAGATAAATAGGTTGCCTCCAAGAAACTTGGATTTGTATCCGACTCTGGCGAAGGATCATATCATTATTGTTCTCTATGTTCACAACCGGCCTCAGTATCTGAAGGTGGTTGTTGAGAGCCTTTCGCATGTGGAGGGGATCAGCGAGACCTTACTAATTGTTAGTCATGATGGGTACTTTAAGGAGATGAACAAGATCATTGATGGTATCAGGTTTTGCCAAGTTAAACAGATATATGCACCCTATTCACCCCATTTGTTTTCTGATAGTTTTCCGGGGTTTTCGGCCAATGACTGCAAGGATAAGGATGATGCTAGGGAAAAGCATTGCAAGGGGAATCCTGATCAGTATGGAAACCATCGCTCCCCAAAGATTGTATCTTTGAAGCATCATTGGTGGTGGATGATGAACACAGTGTGGGATGGATTGAGAGAAACGAGGGATCATTCTGGGCATGTTCTTTTCATTGAAGAAGACCACTTCATATTTCCCAATGCCTATCGCAACCTGCAGGTCCTAACTTCGCTGAAGCCTAAGAAATGTCCTGATTGTTATGCTGCTAACTTAGCACCTTCTGATGTGAACTCAAAAGGTGAAGGGTGGGCATCTTTGATTGCTGAGAGAATGGGAAATGTAGGGTACTCTTTCAATCGAACTGTTTGGAAGAAAATACACAATAAGGCTAGAGAGTTTTGTTTCTTTGATGACTATAATTGGGATATCACAATGTGGGCAACTGTTTATCCTTCATTTGGTAGTCCTGTTTATTCTTTACGAGGTCCTAGGACTAGTGCCATTCATTTTGGGAAATGTGGCTTGCATCAGGGTCAGGGGGAGAATAAGGCTTGCATGGACAATGGCATGGTGAACATTAATGTAGAAAAGCCTGACACAGTTTCTAACATTGAATTAGATTGGAAAGTTCACACTTATGAGAATCAGCCTGGTTATAAAGCAGGGTTTAAGGGCTGGGGAGGTTGGGGGGATCATAGAGATCGGCACTTATGTTTGAGTTTTGCCAACATGTACCATTCTACACGCACTGCGTCTCCCTTGTAAGAGTTAGTTTTTGTGGCTGATGTATCACTTTCTTCTCGTCTCTCTTTTTTGGTTTTTGTTGAGTCTGCTATATCATGTGAGAAGATTAGACTTTTCAACACACGAATTGATATTAGACAGTCATAGAGAGGTGATAGGGTTCTTGATCTCTTAGACAGCCATCATTGAATCTTATGTACTAGTTGTAACATTGAATGGATAATCATTAATATTGGCTCTTCCTCATTTGAAGGAAGCCTTTGTATTATGTGAACTACTCTCTCTCTCTCTTTGTGTTAATTTATAATACTTAGGTGTGGGAAACTGCATGTGTGTGACTTTTTAGACTTTTATTTTTCTGTATTTGTTTCCTACCATGTTTCAGTAACATGAAATTTTATGCTGTTTGTGGAAGATGGAGCATTCTTTTGCTGTTACCTAAAATGTGTTTTTATAGAACTCGTTACTGAGGCTACATTTTATTAGTTCAACCAGTTTTCCTTAACTTCTTCAAGTTGATACTATGCATACAAGTCGTTCATTGCCATTGTGGCTTAACAATTTTTTAGGGCATATGCATCAAATATCAACTATAAAATCTTTGTGATGTAAATGCAACAAGTGTAAAGCCAGCTGAACTTTTGTGACTCATCCTTGTTAAAGGTTGTTCTCTTGTTTCACATGCTCCACATTGTTAGGGTCTTTATGTGTTCCACTGGAAGCAATGAAAGCAGAACTGTATGTGACACTTTCAGAGATAAGAAAAATCCCTCTCTATTTCTTTCATTGCTATGCTTTTGAGGAAATAAATGATACTCTCCATTATGTGTTAACATTTCCATTTCATTTATTTTCCTAAAATTATAGTAATGGAAGAAACGGAGGGACTGAAAATTTCTGCACCATCACTCCCATACTTGTTGCTTTTAAGGAGGGACTGAAAATTTGTTTAAACAATGAAACCATGATAAATGGAGTTTATGGGGAAGCAAAATTGTACTTAGGAAGCCTTTAAATGTTTATTATAAAATCATTTGTCAATAAATGATTGATACAATTGGGTTTGCCAAGTGGTTCTTGTGCTGTCATATTTCTTCCTCAAACCAGCTTCCTCCAAATGGTTCATAAGTAGACTATTGGTATGAAAATTGAAATCTTACAATTAGCAACATCAGTTTTTTAGAAGAGGAGGAGCAACTTCTAAGTTGAAATCTTGCATGGGCATAAAGAGACTCTGTCAGTAGCAACCCTGTACATGTATACTTAAATGTTCTTTCTTTGGAAAAAAAAAAAGAATAACACTGCAATGTCTAAAATAATTATAAACAATATGAAAATATCTTGTCCAAATTGAAGAAAAAACCTTGTCGACGTTAGTGGAGAAAAATCTCACAAACTTTACATAACCTCAACTAACATAGACTACAAAATATCACCATCTTATATTTTTGAATTATCAAATATATTTTAATATTAAATAATTTTTGTATTCGGTAATAATTGATAAAAATATATTCAAATCGTAGATTAGAATTTGATAAATTTGATTATTTTGTCAATACTTAATTCGGAATCTAATTATCTTGTGAGTTTTAAAAGTGACGCATCTACATATACTTAATTATTTCATGCCATAATTGATTATATTGAGAAATTTTATCAATTATTATTAGTAATAATCAATTATACGTAGATCTCCTCAAATACAGACATTTGCCAATAATCAATTGACACTCAAATAATTTATTAGATTGTTGTTGAATTTTCATACCCAAATAAGATAAATATAATTGATTATATTTTATAATAATCTATTTGATTTACTAGAATCAATTATGTATAAAAGCTTCCTTGTATATTTTGAAATGAAGACAATCAAAATCAATCACAAACAACTTTAAGTTTCGAATGACACTCAATTTAATGATCAACATAATAGTTAATTATTGTGCGAAATATAAGACGATGAAACTAATCCATGCATACTCTTTATATGTTTTATATTTTATTATCAAACTCTCTTTTCATTTTGTTGCATAAATTTCAAGAGATGTTTTTTCTAAATAGAATTATACTTTTAACCTTTTATTTTAAGATTAAAATTTAGTTCAATCTCCTGTCTTTTAAAGTTCCGATTTACTCTTCATTATTTTAAATGAATCAAAATGGTTCTTCTAAACACATCTGTTAAGTTTAAAATTGAAAATTAGATTGGTGGTATCTTGAACTCCAATAATTGTTTATAAGATCAAGACTCTTAAAAAATATAAACAAATTTATGACAGTTTAAAATTATAAGAAAAAACGCTTTAAACTTTTATATTTTTCTCTCTTTTTGCAACCACTGACCAGTGCATATAGTAACAAATGAAAAAATAAAATAAAATCACATATTAAAACCAAAATTAATTAAAAGTTAATTTTTTACTCAAACTAATATTAAATGAAGCGAAAATTTTCATTTTTATTCATTTAGAAAAGTTGAAGGATTAAAAAGTATAATTTAATGTATTTTTATTTAAAAAATTGAGTCATGTGGAGATGAATAGGTAAATAACATTTTTTTTTTTCAAAATGCATAAATTATTCTACTTGATCGAGTCCTTAAGAAAAGGTCTTGTATTGTAGTTTTTCCTTTTTTTTTTTTATGGATTCACTCAGTGTTTAATATCAGCTTTATAAAATATCGTTACATTGCTATTATTTTCAAAATTTACATGGTTTTCTCTACATATAGACTGTATTTCTTACAAAAATATTCTATGGCATCACACACTCTGAGCATTTTCTTCCAAGTTAAATTCAAATGCTAGTTAACACAGCATGCAAAAAAAGTGTTGAAAAGGCTTTTTAATAATAATAAAAAAAGTATACTTAAATGCTATGGCTTATTCTCAAGACCTCTTGAATTTGTGTGACAAGAAAATTGTCCAAAATTAAATGAGCAATCATGAAGATGGAACCAATGGAAATCCAATTTAGAACCACATCAACAATTAAATGCTCAAGAATCCTCTTCCAAATCCAATTTTGGATCAACAAAATTCTATATATATTCAACCTTTTTTAACTTATGAAATAACAGTGACTCAAAGGTTACTTCCCTCCCAATCAGAACAGCTCTATACAGGTAAGAATGGAGAACTGAATTATAGTTTTTGTATAGTCAAGAGGATGAAGCTTCATTAGCAAAGGGAGTTCTTGTCCAGATTTTAGAAGCATGAAAATGCATCCAAATTAACAGTAAACTGTTCTATCTTCGTCCATGTCCCCATTGCCTCCTTTGATTTCCTGGTTTCAAATGCGGATTTCTGTGGCCAATACCTTGTTTTGGGAGGTCATGCAATTCCATAACCTGCACTGTCCGCTGCCTCTTAGCTGAAAATGAGAATAAAGAAATCAGTTTCATCAATATATTTAGTTCTGAAATCAAACTCTACATTTTGAAAAGTTGATCTACTAAATCCAACATTCAAGACTATAATATTTGAAGTATTAAGAGAAAGTTTGTTAGTTATTGTGTCAAGACAGTTAGGCAACGGTTAGACAGTTAGAATTTGAGGGAGGTTAGAGGCAGTTAGGAGCTGTTGGTTCCTTTTATGTGGAGATTACAGTGTTTTGGAAAAAAAAGAAGGCCATCAAAACTTTTAAAGAAAATCAATAATTGTTGTCATGTCACAAATCCTTTGTTTTCATGTACAGGTTTAGCTAGAATGAATACAATAAAATTTCTGTGTTTGGTTACAAGTATTTGGCCTTCTCCTCTTCCCACATGCCTCCTATATAAGGACTGCCTTAAGCCATCTTGTAGGTACTTGCACTTTGGAAAAGAAAAGTCATTTGAGAGCATTTGTGCTTAAGCTTGAGAGCTTGTGAGAAAGAGAAAGTTTCTCTCTTTTGGATTCTTATCTTGAATGTTAGGTTTCAAGTAGCAAATCACTATACTTGCTTATCTCATTAAATTTCGATGGCACTAGCTTCTGTCTACTTCCTAGCCATTTCTTGAGTCATAATCATGGTTAGCTTCCACCATCTCTTCCTTACAGCTTCCAGAAAACCCCCCTACACCCTAAACCTTCAAATATTCAACCAAGAACCCTCCTACAAGCTGAACAAAAGCATGTGCAAGTCATTCTTTGCCTTTAACCTTGGATTTGTTTATTGGAGCTTGAGATAGTTGATCTAATTCTTGGATCAACTTTCCAAGGTTCTTGTCAATGAACCTCAAATACATAATCCCAATCATGTTGCTTAGCATCACAACAACAGCATCATTGCTTCATGGCTCTTGGAATTCTCTAACAAAGGAAATGCAAATAAGTGTTCTTCACTATTTCACTGCATCTCTATTTGAAATGATTTGAAAGAATGTTTTAACCAAATAAATGGCCCTTCAATTTTTCATTGAAAGCTTTTGGTTGTTTAGCCTTTGCTATCAACTACTCTTCCTTGGAACAAGTTTAGTCGTTGAGCCACTCCAACTGTTTTCATTGGATATCCAATAGGATACAGAGGAAGTTGGCTTTGTGACCTTGACGCTAAGAGGTTCTTTATTTCTCACTACATGATACTCCATGAAAGTATATTCCCTTTCCAAACCTTATCTGATCGCTTGAGGTACCTGATCCTCTTCTAATTGGCTTTGTTATTCCCTTCCCTTGCCAATGACTGATCCCATTCTTACTCCTCCACTTCATCCTCCTAACACCATACCTAAACCAACAATCCATCTACTTCACAGAAAACTCTAATCCAAATAATTCTTCACTCTATGTACCTGTCAATCTGCTAGAATTACTAGAACTCCTGCTTATGGAAAAAAATGTTCACAAAATTATCCAAATCTCGAAACTTCAACCCCATTACAAAAACTTCATTAACCAAATCTCATTCACTTATGAACCTCAATTTTTGACAAAGTTGTATCTTTTCTGGAATGGAGATAGGCTATGAATGAAGAAATCCATGCCTTGGAGGCAAATGAGAGCTGGTCTGGTCCCTTTACGACTTGCAAACATTGTATCGGTTGTAGATGGGTCAACTGAACTATATATAGATGCCTTATTCAAAGGCTCGTGTATTTGATGATCTCTAGGCCTGACATTTGTTTCATTGAACATAGTCTTAGTTCATGCAACAACATTTTTCTTCTCATTTGAATGTTGTTCACAACCTGTTACAATATCTAGCAGGGCTTATTGTTTCAAGCAAACAATTCTCGACACCTCACAGCTTATGCACATGCTGACTGGGGCAGCTGTATTGATACTCATATGTCCACTATTGGTGTTTGTGTGTTTCCAGGGGATGCTTTAATCTCTTTGAAATCCAAAAAGCAGCCTACAGTTTCCAAATCCTCTGTGGGGGCCGAGTACAAGTTTATCATCTGTAGCTAGTGACTTAGTCTGGTTAAACCGTCTCTTTGTCCACTTTGAGGTTCAGGTTGCTTCAGCCATGTTTTTCTGTGACAACCAATATATGCTATCCATCTAGCTTCCAGTACTGCTCATCATGAACATTGGAAGCATATTGATATAGACTATAATTTTACTCGGGAGTTGGTCCAGTCTCATGTTATTAAGTTGATGCATGTTAAAAGCCAGCACCAAGTAGTAGACATCTTCACCAAAGTATTAAGAGATGGTTTGTTATTCTGCTTTTTTCTATTACATACACTTTCGATTGTTGACTGCTGTATACATAAGTCTGTACTTGCTTTTTTTTTTTCAATCAATGTACCACTCTTAATAGCTATCAACTTTAGTACAATACAAGTAGCGGGGTGAGTCACAACACATTCAGTAAGATTGTTGGCTTGACTCTTTGAGGTCATAAGTCCAAATCTTTTAAACAGTCTCGCTAGGCCAGTACCATGTACCCTTCACTAGACCCCATTAGGGGGGGAGCCTAGTGCGCACTGGGTTGCTCGATTTAACTTTATTATGAGTAGACTTCAAGAGATCTATAATCTAAAAGTTATTATTAGAAAGAAAAATAAACAGAGATTTTGGAAAAGAAAAGACAAACCATTTTCAGCTTGTTGATACCGCTCCTGAAGTTTCCTCTTACTGGCTTCTAACTTCACTTGGACTGAAGCATCATCCGAACACCTGGGTTTCTGATAGACAAAAAATGAAATTTAAACAAAAATTCAAATCTACAAACTTGATGACCGAAGAAAACTTTTCCTTACATCTAGCTGACGAACTTGAGGATTTTTTGGAATAGTACTCTTCACTATATTTTGTCGCAACTGCGGCTCAATATGGCCTTTCTTCTGCATGGTTGATTTTGGTGGTCTGCCAGGACCAGAATCAGCGATAACTGGTTTATTTGGCCTCACAGCAGCCTCATTTTTCTTTGCTTGCTGACCCTTACTGTCCTTGGCAATAATGTTTGCCTCATTTGATGCCTGAGGTTTCCTCATTGCTGTATTTCTACTGTTCAGAGATGGACTTCTTCCATGACCACGGTTTCTGGTGAATTCCCCACTATGTCGAGGATCTGAAATGGTAACCCTCAATCATCAATCTAAGAAGTGGGGAATTCAAATAAAGAACCGTAGAGAAAAAGCTAGCTAAACTAGCATTAAGAAATTGCAAAGTCAACTCACTTCCATCATCATCCATGCCATCAAAGAACTTTGCATCACCAAGTTATGTGACATCCATACAAGAGAAGTTGAAGTTAGTTTCTAACTGTCAAATACTGTAAACAATTAATACGAGAAAGGTAAAGGAAGGACATTGAAGTACCTGGGAGAGTTCCATAGAACCAGTTGGAGCGGCAAATAAAGCCCCTTCATCCATAGGAGGTGATGGAAGCCCTTCTTCTTCTTCTTCATCATCAACAACAACAGATGGATTTACTGAATCTGGAGTACCTTCTGAACCTATACGCATGTATTTATTTCAAAATTAGAAAGAAGATAAGATTTTAAGGATCACTTCCACAAGAAGGCAGATAAAATGTTTATACCTGCAATAGCTGTGGTCGTTTTGACCCACTCATCCACCATTTCCTTCCAGCCACTACAATTCAATAACAATGTTTAGAATGTATAACTGGTATCTCATGCAAAACTACTACAATAATATGAATAAAAAAAAGTAACAGAAGACTTAAACATGAGATGTTTGAGCATGCAGATTGATAAATTGAACTGCAGTCATGCACCTATATTTAGATCCGCATCAAACATACTAGAACAGTCTCCATGCTAAAGCATGGAAAAGAAACCCAATAGTTCCAGTTTACCAACCCATTTGGTCACTAAAAAAGCAGAATGCAGAGAGAGAAAAAGAAGTGCAACTAAATTGCATAGAATGCTAACATGTAGAAGTTTAAAATGGTGGTTGGACACTTTTTATATTTGATAAGCATTATATTTGAGCAAATATGAGACATGATTGACCAAGTAACCTGTACAAGTACAATTTCAGGGCCCGTAAACCAATGACCATGATCACAGACTCAATGCATTAGTCTAATTAGCAGGAGATGGTTATCAATCTGGAATAGTGGCACAAATGAATTCAAAAAATGAAACATGATAATAAAATTAATAGAAAGAGAACATCACAAAATAGATAAAATTTACCAAATTTGAATTAGGAAGCTTATAGAAATTAGAAAGAATGAAACACTAGAAAATATTAGTCCTATAAAATATGAAGGAACAAAAGTAAAAGTCGAGGCAAGCTTGTGTGGAATGGTCAAGGAAGAAGGGTTTCAAATCCTATTATGATTTCTGATGCAAAAACATGCATATTAGAAAATGGAGGAGAAATCACAATTTTATCCAAACAAAAAAGTTAACATCATTGTTTTGGGGGTTAAAATGGGTTTTTGAAGCTTACATTGTGTTAAAACAACTGATATTTTTTGCTATATTGAAGTCACAATGACCATTATGGAAAATCCCTCCACTGTTTGAATCCCACAGCAGCCAAAGGCCACTGTACTATAATGCGCTAATGACTATGACAGTGAGATGAGTGGACTAGAAAAACAATGGTGAATAAACCAATTGACCTTCACTGAAGTTCATACATAATATCACAAAGAGTAACAAACCACTAATTGAAGAGGAAGGAAACTAGTTACAAACATTAATCCATGTAGGAGAAGATAAAAACCTATTTGTACACATGAAACAAAACTGTCAAAGAAAAACCAATTCATACTCGATAAGAGTCCGTGCTAGTCGACAAATGTCACTTGATCCATGCTTTCGAAGAGGATTGACAGCCTTTCCAATCTCGGTTGCCTGGCAAAATTAATTTTTCAGACAACTAAAAGATGTACTGAAGCCAAAAATGGCAGGACAAAAACATGTCTGCATGCCAAACAGCAGGAAAGAAAAATGGCAGGCTTAATGAATGAGCAAGGGATGACTTAATCCAAACCTTCAAAAGATCAACTGTGAGTTCCATCAGCTGAAGCCTCCTCAATGAGTCAAACAAAACTGAATCAGACTGTTGCAACATGAAATATAAAACCATGAATTAGGAGACTGCAGGACTCAAACCAATTTAATCTTTCATGTAGCCATCCAATAAAACCAACTTATATTCTATGATAAGGCTTTTAGAAAACGGTCACTGTGATTGCAGCAAGACCATCCAGGTCTGAGACCATGATGGAGGTCACATTAGCCAGATTTATCGCAACATCAAAAATTGCAATGACCGTAACTTATAAACCTTATTCTATAAGTATAACTAACCAGAACCCTTCACATAAAGTAAGAGAAATTTATTCTTCGTTAAAACTCAAAGAAAAAAAACCAAATAAATTGCAACATAAAGAAGAAACTATTGATGCAGAAGTAAGCAAAGAAGGTAGGGGTGGGGTTGGTAGAGGTAATCTGGACACACAAAAACCAAACAATGCGCTAAAATAAATACCATACCTCTTCTTCACAGTTAAGCAAAACATCCTTGATTCTGAATACCTCTTCAACATATTGTGACTCTTCTTCAATCTCATCAGTCAACGCCTCAGCTTCCCCATAGCTGTAATTGCTTACTCGGTTCGTGTTCATCTCTCCAGGATCATCATCTCTGGCACTATGGACCTTGCTCTCTTTACTTGCACCTGCTTCAGACTCAAACTCAGCACCAGCCACATCAACGCCGCTCTTACAACCACCACCACCTTCACCACCATCATCATCCACTGGCACAGCCAATTCCACCCGCTCACACCCCAAACATCGACTCAGTCTGCAAGAAAACAACCTCTCCGCAATCCCATCTCTCCTAATCCTGAACTCCTCGGGGCAATCGGAAGCAGCCACCATGATCGCATGGTCAATGATGCCAAATATGTCAGAGTTCGCAGCTCCAAAGTAATTCCTCCAGTAATCAAGTGACCCTTTATTCATTCTCAACATCAAAACCCAAAAGCCACAACCCCGGATCAATAGATCGAGGGAAAACCAAATCCACCAACCACCCACAAATCAAAATCGAATTTTTTTAATGCCAATTGTCACTGATCAATGAAAAACAACACGGGCCTCGATGCAACCTAGAAAAGTACTAGATTGTTGTCCTTCCCCTCGCGATTAAAGGGGTTCAATTTAGGTGGTCGAAGGTCGATACCCAAAGTTAAAAGCTACGTTTTTTTTCCTCTAATTTTTTGTTTTAAAAAATAATATTTTTGGTGTTGCGTTCAGGCAAAGGTTGGGTTTTGATTCGGATATAGGCAATGGATAAACGTTGGATTAGAAGGGGATGGAGGTTCACCGTAACACCACAGAATCAGAAACAGATACACAAGTCTTATTATTATTATTATTATTTCCACAAACGTCCTATGTTGTTGTTGTTGTTTCAGATTGTGGCGTTAAAAGTAAAAACCTCCTCCAAGAGAGAAACACCCACCTTTGCCTGGTTTTTCTCGAAGGTTAAACAGAAAAAATAAATTATAAAAGCTTATGAAAAATGGATGGTACGAAAAATTTGGAGCACAAAAATAATACAGAAGTTTCAGTAGATTCTCTGTCTACGTAACAGGCTAATCTTCTGTGTGTATGTAATGTTGAGTTCTTCTGTTTTGTGTTTATACAAGCTAACAACAGAGTGATGCAAGAATGGTAGAAGAAAAATAGTTCAAAAGAAAATTAAAAAAAAAAATACAAATAGGGTTCTCTGGTCCTCCCAAACAGTCCCTTGAAAAGACAAAAGATGGTTTGTTGTGAGAGGGTTCTGAATTTTGGTGATATTAACCTTTCTGAGTTCACAAAAAGCTGTGGCCAAAAACAATACGAGGGAAAAAAACAAATATATATTAAGAAAAAATATAAAAATATTTAAAAAAATATATATTTACCAAAATAAACCTGAGAGATCATTATCTTTCTGAACTCTGATTTCGTATTTCGTATTTTCAATTTCCCCGTTCGTTACTAGGAAACGGGTCAAAACACTATTCTTGAATAAACCTTTTATTATTTAGGTTGAGAAATTGGACTTTCAAAGCATACTTTCTTACCTTCGAATTGTTGATAGGGGAAAATTGGTGAAATTTGACTCTTCCAATATTTAATTATATTTTTTTTTTCACTTTTTCATTTAAGTTATATTGGTTGTTAATCTTAATTATAAAAAGAACTGGATAAGTTTATTTAATAATCAATATATTTAATATAAAAAATTGGATAAGTTTATTTAATAATTAATATATTTAATGTAACTTTAGAAAATGGTACTTAAAGTAATTAATTAATTACATAAGAAAATATTTTCAATAAGAGTCCAGAGTTTATAATTAATGATTGATTATATCTAATTTTAACTTTTTAATATTATTAAAAATATTATAAACTATAAATACGAGTACTGATAGTAATAATTAATAATTCTTTTCAGATTATGCTAATATAAAGATAATAAAAATATTTAAAATATACAAGGTTAAGTTTTAAAATTTTAATTTGAATTATTATGCAGTGAATTGTAAATTTGAGAATGATTACTAATTTCAATCATACTTTGTCACAGTCTTAATATTAAATTTAAAATGTTAGCTAAAACTATTATATAATAAATTATAAAGTTGAAATTGTTGATTTAACTGTTTGGTGAATATTATTAATTTATATTAGTAATTTAAATATATGTTAATAAAAATTTAAAGCAAATTAAATTATTAATTTTATTATTAGATTAATTAATAACATTTCTAATAATCTATATAAGTATTAAAATAGTACATTTTAAATTATTAATTTAAAAAATTTGGTATTCATTTATATTCATAAATTAAATTTTTAGTGAAATATGTGAAGAAGAAAAGTTGTTGTTTTTTTATGTTAAAATTTTTCTCAACGTTTTGTGTAGTTTTACTTAATTTATTCTAAAAGTTTCATTTAAGAGTAAATAATTAATATTATATTAATAATTTAAAAATATTGTATACAAATTAAAAAAAAATGATGATATAATAAAAATCATGATACATTGATTATTGTTTAATAATTTGAAGTTGAAGTACAAAGATTGTCAGGAGACTTGTTTCTAGTATAGGACAAAGCATGTGACAATAGAATAATTTTTATTTATTTTTTGCATGACTTTGTTTTGAAATCTTTATCTGTACTTTATTATGTTTGATTTCAAGTGATATTTAGATATTCTTTCCATTTTAGGATTTCGAACATAATATGCGTGTAAGATGATTAATAGTTTTTGTGTCTCAATTCTCAAAATAAGACGTAATAAATTTTGAATACTTATTTTAATTTGTAAATATATTTGAATTGGAATTTCCCACACTCATATCATGATTAAGGTATAAATAATCATTCACATTTAGATGCTGAGTCTAGATATAAATATTTTTTTAAAAAGTCACTCACAATTTTGATGACAATAAATTAAATCAACTTTTTATTATTTAAGAAGTTTGTTATATAAATATTACTTTCAAATTTATATGATTATCTGATATGTCAAAAATAATTACAACAAACGTAATCTAATAAGTTGTTAAAAGTATAGAAGCTCAAAGTAACAATAGACACGTATGCTTCATGAAGGTCAAATAAGTTTCAATGAAGTATTAAACGCAAACTTACAAAGATTAAACAAAGTCTCAAAGAAGTGTTATAAATTAGTATTAAGATTAATTCATCATGTGTCCCAAAACTATATTCTTAAACACATGGAAGATTGGCTTATAAAAAAATATGGAGTCTCATTATTTTAAAAAATATTATATTTTTTAAATTATTTAAAAAGACAATATAGTAATATATTACAATAAGATCAATAATGTCAACTATTTTGACATAACTAATCCTATTAATAATATTTTTACATAATATGATTTATCAATATAGATAAAATAAAATAAAGAGTATAACTGTCTCTCATTAATAACACAAGAAAGTAAATGTCTGTTTTAAAATTAAAGTGTGCAGTTTTTTAGCCTTGGAACAAGTTTTCTTTTAGCCCACTAGGTCAGAGGTTAATCTCTTTTACAAATTATGACTATTATTAGCTCGATCAATTTTTACACATAATGAAAATCAAATGTGGACTTTTTGTTACATGGATCACTCTTAACTATATACATTATTTATGAAGATCTTAAGAAAGAGTAGAGGAATTTCTCTATACTTAAACCCTTCATTTTTATTCATAGAAACACCATAATTTTTTTTTCTATTTTAAAACTTTAATTTTAATTTTTCATGATTTCTTATTAAAGTTTTACTAAATACGTTAATTTTAAATAAAATGCGCATTTAAAGTTAGTTTTAAAGTTTTACTAAAAACATAAAATAGATTATTCTCATTTATTAAAATTAAAATGATGAGGGAAATTAATGTACATCTCTAAATTAAAAGAAATATATGAGTATTTAAAAACACAAAAGTGTATACATTTATTTTAAAATTATAAAAATGCGCATGTATTTCAATATAATCTCTAAATATAATATAATTTGTTCTAAACTTATTTATTGTTAATTTTTTTGTCATTTATATCAAACAATAAAATTAACTTCTTAATTCATTGTACAACAAAATTTATAAAGAATAAAACACTTATGTGAAATGAAAAACTATACTATCATGTTCTATTCTTTCATGAAATTAGTAAATAAAATATAAAATAAAATTATTGATCAATTACTTTATTCATAAGAGTCTCTACCATTTCCAACAAAAGTGTCAAAAAAAAATCAAAAGAAATATGATATTTATGTCATAGTTTAATCTATTAGAAATTCAAATACGAGTCTAGTCTGATGTTGAATAAAAAAATAAAATTGAATAATATATAAAAAAAAAGTTCACAAATTCAATATTTTAAAATTTTAGATTGAATATAATGTTAATTTCATACGTAAACATTTTCATGTCTAATTATTGTAAGATTTTATAGTATTTACATCTTTAATTGTTAAACACATTATTTGAATTTGAATAAAGAGAATGTTGCATATATGTTCCCTTGCTTAATTTTGTTCAATAATAATAGGAGTGAACTATATAAATGTCAAAAAAAAAAAAACATGGTTAGAAACAATCATTAAATAATGAGAATACAAAACAAAAAAGAATAGTAGCTTTACTCTTTTATTTATGAAGAAAAATGCCAACATTCTTCTTGACATGCTTTTTTTTAATATAATCTTTCTACTATTATTAAGTATTTTTTTACTTGAATTCATTGACATTTGCTATATTTATGTATGAAAGTTATTAGGGAAACTTGTGACATTTATCTGTGTATCAATACATTTCAACTTATATTACGAGAAATAATGCATTAAAAAGTTTGAGAAAATAATTTATGCAGTAACATGGATGTTAAGCTGGTTACCTACTTTGATTTATGATTAGTTGATAGTGTAAAATGCATAAAAACTTTTAGCAATGTCGTTCTACAGAAATTATTCTCAAAGTTTATAACTAACATTTAACCAAAATTCAAGATAAGAAGAATCTATAGCTCATAGATACTTCAACTTTGACTCATCAAAGTTGAAGGTAGGTTGTGATAAAAGAAGGTTATGTGACACATCAAAATTGGTGTTAGCTTGTCAAATATGATGTTAGGTTGTGATAAAACTTAAGGGTTATGTGACCCTTCAAAAGTTAATAAGTTTATTGCTTTTATAAGGGTAAAAACAGTAAAAAACTTGTATGATAAAATATAGTTAAAAAAATTACACTATTAATTATATATATATATATAAAATGTTGCATATACTTAAATAAAAAATAAAAATTTGAATGGGTGTAATTATTACCACACCTAGTAACATGTATTCATGATTTGTATCAAGTGTTATGTTTGAAACTTATGGATAGTAAAGTAATTATGGTTGTACTTTATACTGAGCCCGCTACCAACCAGTCAAAAACAAATCTAGTTGGTTTGTCAGTTGAAAACATGTTAGAAATCTTTATCTGCTAAAAAAAACAAAAAGAATTTAAATTATTTAATTTTATGGAACTGATTTAAAAGAATTGAAAAGAAAAATCATAATTTATTTAAGTACTATTTTTTAATTAAAAATTAATTTCATAAATAAAATTAATAATAATAACAAACATATATTTTGACTTTTTAAGAACAATAATATTTAAAATTTTTAATCGATTATATTTGGATCAATTGGTAGATTAATCCGTCAAATCCAATTTATTTTGTCATCTATATCTTTTGACTAATAATTTAGATTTCTTCGAAGCGAGATTATATCTACATTAGTGACCTAATGAAACGTATGCAGTTAGTTGAAAAAATATATATAATAAAATTTAGATAAGTTTTGACTAATTTAAATTTGATTTTCTTGTCATGTTGTTTTGCATTTGATATTTAGAATAAAATTAAAATGTTTGAAAAGGTATAAAAAATTATAAAAGCATAACTACTTGGTTTAATATCCTCTAAACTTAATTTATCTCTACCATTTAATCATCAAATGAGACACAAAATTGTTACTTACAAAGAAAACAAAAACATCCTTTTGATTACAAAAGAGAAAAATATTAAAATTATAATAACTCAGACAAGTTTATAATTTAAATAATTTGAATTGTAAAAGGTTTATTCGTACTCTGTTGAAAAAACTCAAATTTATCAAGACTTGAAACTTATTTAAACTTAATTAATTTAACATTTTCACATATTATATAAATTAGAAAAATAATATATATATACACACACACTGCCAATAATTCATAAAATTAAGTAAATTATAAAAATGTTATATTACCATAACATTTTTGTTTTTTTCAATCAAATTTTATAGATATAAATATAAATATAAATACAAAGAGGCTTTACATGACATCAGCTAACAAAAAGTATTGGTTTCTTTAGGAAAAAAAACTCCTAAACAACGAAGAGTTCTTAGACTGATATTTCACTTTTGGTAAAGTAATCATCACATTGTTTTTCGTCCTGCAGTGTATGTTGGAATGATAATCATCATTATCTAAATTTGAAGGGTTTTTTTATTTTATTTATTTTTTATGAAAGTGATGGATGAAGCACAAGATTCCAATGTTAAAATGCTATCTAACAAAAGCTTGGTAGTTATTAATGAATCAGACTTACATATAATTCTCTTACAGGCCCTACTTTGAGTTAACCATAGTCCACTATAAATACCGTAACAATCTACATTTATAATGATGGATGAACATAAAAACTAGAATATGCAAAAGGGAAATTCTCCAAATAGTCTCATGTAGTTCCTCTATAACTTAGAATTCCTAGATTCTTGAACAACCATGTGAACTGATTTTGATAAAGTCATCCCTAGATTATATTCATGACACGAAGATTGATTTATAACAAGAATGTGAATTGGTGTTTTTAATATGACTCAATTAGTTAAGTTCACTAAGGAGAAAGATGTGTCAATACAACAAATGGAATCTCTTATTCTGTTACTCAATCCTAGTTTTCTTGATATTTTCTTTCTTGACAATTTCTTGAATCTTATTTCTTTCGAATTCAACAAAATAGTATCTGATACTTTGTCTAATTGATTAATTTTTCTTTCACTTTACCATGAATGAGAACACTCACGAAGAAGTTATAGGCAGATGTTAACCGAATTCTAGAGATTATTGATGAATTTCACTCTAAGCATCATGTTCACTTTGAACAATTCAAATTGACCAATACATCTTGTTTTATTAGGATGGAAGTATCCTTGTAAAAGTTGATTGACATATCCAATGCTCATGGTTCCTTGAATTCCATATGTCAACCATTTCATGTATGAAATGTTAAAATTGAATTTCCTATATTTGAGGGAAAAAATGTGGAGTCAATTTTCACGATGACCATTTTTTAGCACTATGATACCCTAAATCTTACTCTTATGATTAAGTATCACAATATTGAATACAAAAATTATTTTATTTGTGATCATCAAAACAAAGGTGTCGATCAAGAAGACTTCAAATATTTTCATATTATATTAACTTAATTCCTCTTTAGCTTAACATCCCATCATCCATTTAATATTGTTTATTTTGATTAAGATTCAACCTATATATTTCCAAATCCACTTCATTTTACTACAGAACTAAATCCTTATGAGGACTTCCTCGTCATGTTGAAACAAGAACCCTTTCTAGTTAAGAATATGGACCACCAACTTGCTTACCATATATTACTTCATGAGCTTTACCCCACCCTTTCGTCTCAAGCATAAAAAGTAGGCCAAAATGAATAACTTCCGCTCAAAAGTGAAAAATATTGATATTTGGAATAATCGAAAGCCATAAGAAATATGAGGATGACATGCTTTAAAGTGAAGAAAAGGACCTAATCTTCAAATTCTTCATTGGTCTATTCTTATTAAACATCACTTCTTGGATTAGTCCTTTCCACTTTCCACAAGATTAAATATATGATTCTTATGTAATTAACACTAGAATTACTCCAATAGTTTATCTTTAGTCGGTGAAGCATATAATGAAAGTCCGCTATTATTAAACTTGGGAGGTTTCTTTGTGAAGTTAGTCCTCGAAGAAGAGCATTAGGCTTCCAAAGGAAAGGTTTATTGGCTAACAATGATGATAAAAATTTCTAACTTGCAATTATGCCTCAAATGTTACTTTAACCTAATTAGAATTGTTACTTGAACTTTCAATGAATTGAAGAAATAAGTAGCAAATTGCACTAACCATCTTCAGGCCACATCATGCTGGTATGACAAACCCAGGCCAGTGGTGAGAGATTTGAGTACTTGAGATGAATAGTGCTGAACACTAAGTTTCCATAGACATTACCAATGTCAAATTCCAACTTGTCCTTTGGCCTAAACCCTGAGATGCGCCACTAGCAACCTGCAATTAGAGTTAACAACCATGTCACTTAATGGAATGGAAAACTAATGTTTTGTTATACACTGGAGAAAACAGTAAGAAGGAAATAAGATGGTCGAGTAGAATTAAATGAGAAATTATTGTTTGGTGAGACCAGAAATATATGAATAGAAATTGATGAGAGATAGTACAATAAGCTCCACCATTTTTTGAAATTATTTCTCTTCGACCAAACAACCAATATTATTTCCATCTTCACTCATTTTCTCCAATCATCATTTCAGATGATAATAACCTAAGTAGGAAATAACATTAGTCAACAATGACTAAGATCATTCGAAAAATGTTTGTGCTCAAAATTCAAAACAGAAAAGATAGCAAAGGATACCTTTGTGCATTTGAAGGTGATAACAGGTCACCAAAAAATCCATCTCCATGCAATTTTGTTGCTTTTGAAGGTGGTCTTCTCATGAACAGTCCTAATTTGACAATTGCTTTTAGAGCTGGCGATGTAATAGCTTAACCAGCTCTAACTCTCATCTTCCGGATTGAGGTGTACATCAAAGATTTGACAACAGGCTACTTATCCCCATCTCATACACCTCAAATGTTTAACATGAGAAAAAAGGGGAAAAAACCTTTGGAAGAGAAAACTATAAAATTTTAAATCTCATTCAATAAGACAAACATCCCAATATCAGAAGATATCTCACATTGCCTCAACTATAAGGATGTGAACACCTTTTAACGTAAATACTTTAAAAGTAATGGTTTTAGGTAAATAAAAAGAAAAAAAATGGCAGCATAATAGTTTTTTTTACTATTTTATACATGGGCTGCGAAAAATATAATCCAGTAACGTAAAACCAATTAATAAAATGTATCAAAATAGCGGATAATAAGTCCACTGCACTAAAACTCGTCACTCATTTTCAATCATCTCCTGAATCTCATTTATTACTATATGTGCTTTATTGCCGCCAATAACTTCAGCTTGTTTCTTGCTGTCTTTCCACAGCTGCACAATAAACATTTAAATCACTGACACAGACAAATATAATAAATTTATCAAATCAAGCTTAAAGGTGCTTACTTGTATGGTTGGCATTTTCTGCAGTAATTGAGAGGCGACAACATATGAGTACATGAAAAATGAAATCTAATAAGTATTAAGATAAAATGTCTACATTACAAATTTAGTTGAAACAGATAAAAGAATGTTTGCATATCAACTGATAGACTCATCAGGTAGATGTATAATGTAATTATCATATATTGCTACTGAGAGATTCAAAAAACAAGAAATTTTCCTCAGCTGCTCCCCAGTAAAACATTCAAAGAACAAATAAAAATAATCACAACAAAAGCCTTTTCCCATTACGTGGGATTGGCTATATAGATCAAAATTCAAAGAACATCATTGTGCTGCCATGTTTTTCAGAAAGTCCATTTAGACAAATGCCTTCTACAGAAAAAAATTCTATGGCATTTTCCTTGATCTTCATGATCAAATCTTGTTCTAGGACTTCTATTGGTCTTCTCCAAACAATATATCAATTAAAAGATACCAGAACAATTTCGCAAAGCACAAATGCATATGATGTAAAGGCATAATTTAAAGACATTTATGGAAACTAAAAATATTTATCCAACAAGTTTCTATATAGATTTTCCTATACACATGAAGTACCCACATGGCAATATCTGTTCATGGAAATACATTGATAAGTTGAAGATGTGATATCAGACAATTTTCAATACATTACCCTAAGATAACAATTGAAAGAGAAAGAACACAATGGGGAAGCTACGAGAAACTCACAGTTACACCTGCACGAGTAACAAGTTTGTGTGAAACTGTATTAACATCTACAATGTAGAACTGCAATCTGCATGACATCCACATAAATACATCCTTGATTAATGAGGTGATAAGCCTTCCGATATATTATTAAATAAAATATGAATTAAAATATTGTAACATAGCCAAACAATTACACATGCGAGGTATCATCTCTATGCTCTAAAATACAAAATAGCTCAGTAATATATTATTTGATATCTTGTGCAAGAACCTAGATTCAGTAGCTTACAATCATTATCATACTAATCTCATCTCTAAATATCAAGCAGCTACAATGATGTTGCAGTTATAGCTGTCAAATTGCTCTGCAGTTAACATTTCTAGATTTTTAACTTAAAGCTGGACCAAGGTTGAGGAATGAGGAGAGTAATAGTCAAAGATCTCTAATAGTTATCTGCCGAGGACATCAACAAAATCTTATTATTATTCCACAGGTATGAAGTTAGCTTAACCTCGTTTAGTTGAGAGGGGCTGGGCTCTTAAGATTTTGGCATTCTTTGGTTTCAGTATTCAGAGAATATCACATCCCATTCGATGCTTGATAATTAGTACAATAAGGGAAAGCATTATAAACACATCACACAAATACATCACAATTTATTGAAAAAAAAAGCTGCAAACCCTCTATCAAACTTTTGAAAGCATGAAGTTTCATACCTTTTTCCTCTGATATTACAACTACTGCAGACAAAGTTGCAAACTCTCCCCTACTACATTATTTATAATTTGGAAAACAAACATACACACTCACTAATTTAGAACTTTGCTAGTTTTCTATTTTTATAAAAACAAATATTCCGCATATCCCAGCATTATTGGTTTATTATAGTCAGAATTTGAAGCTACCAATAAAACAGGAAAGTATCAACGAATGTGAAAAGAGGAATTTGAGTGAAACCAAATATTTTGTTGTGTGCATATTTACTTTAATATATTGCATATTTTGTTGTTTAATATATTTAGCACATCTTCGAATATCAGTCAACAACACAAGTCCCTGACTAAAACTTGTACTTAAAGCACTTACAGGATAAATAAGCTGGATTGCATGCAAACATGCCACAATTTCTTTCAAAGACTCTAGCTCAAAAAGAGAGATTTATGTTTCATGACGTGCTTCTATAGACTATACTACATTAAATAATACCCGAGAAAATTTTCAATCCACGGGTAAGGATTATAAAGGAAAACTCCCTCACACTGGTCAATGTAGTATAGTCTTGATTCCATTAGGTCAAGCACACCTATAAATGAACGATATGCTCAGAAATTATTCTAGCTATGAGTGATAGAGGAAAACAAATGTAATCTCACCTTGGATAATAGTCTGCTGCCAACTTTTCCAGTTTTGGTTTTAAATATATACATTTTCTGCACCAGTTTGCCATCCTACAAACCAGGTAATCACCTCAAAGGCCATACTGGTAAAATAAATATTCACTAGACAGAAAAATGAAACAAATAAGTTTATCTTTTATGTAATACACGATACAAAACATCACTTCAGGAAAACTAAAACTTAGATTACCATTGGCACACTTTTTCCATGAAACTTGCTAATATCAGATGAAATTTGTACAGGATCCATTATAAAGAACTGGCGCCCTGTATCATTTAGTACAAACTACTTGGATTTTAGACCTGTTTGGACGAACTTTCCATAAAGACTTATAGGAAAAAGAATAAGAAGAAAAATATGAAATTGACTTCTCTGTAAGTTAAGGTTAGTTTATGAAAAGCTGATTAGCTCTCTAGAAGTCAATTTAATCTTTTTTCTCTTCTAAAAGTCTTCATGGAGAACCTCGTCCAAAGAGGTCAATTCCCCACTAATAAAGGACTAAAATTTGTGCTTAAAAATTTGCACTGCTAACATTTGTCGAACAGACAAGCCGGTGCCTGATTAACAGAGCCTCCACTATCCAAGTGCATCACTAGTTGATTTTTAGCAAGTCAAATTCTCAATTAACAAGATTGCTTTTGTTAACATAAACTAATTTTAAAAAAAAAAATAAAGAAATTGCCATTATTAATGATAATTTGGACTACACAAACATGTAAACATAACCATGGTTTGGCTACCTCAAAATGTAGTTTGTTCACTGAATCCAAAAAAAAAAAACTAAATAGATTGAGTGATGCTCAATTACTTCTAGAAAATCTTTATGTAAGGCTCACAATTACAATAGGCCAGACTCAAGGAACACATTATATCATATTGTCTCTTTAGATCAAATCCCTCTCTCTCTAAATAAGATTGGTAAATACTTTTGTTTCCCTACAAAGCTCCTGACCTGAAACTTGAAAGATCAGAAGTTTCAAGAAGCAAACAAGAGGGTTCAAAAAATCATGAATAATAATTTTTGATATACTGTTATTTTAAGGCTTTTACTCTCTGAAGTCTCAATCAACAGAAATCCCCTTATAACTTATATTTTTACTTTTTATCTACTCGTTATAAAAAAATTCAAAAAAACTGACAATTCACCGCTTTCTATATTTTCCTGGAAGCAAGGTATCTCATAACTACAAACCATGAGACTAATTTCCCAAGGTAAAGCAAAACAACAAGCACCATATGTAACATGTAACATCTGCTCGTTTACTTCAATTTGGTATCAGACTCAGTAATAAAAGTGGGTAAAAATCAGATTTTGGAGAAAGTACTGAGCAATACTTCCACAAATTAGTTCATCATTTTTCCCTTTTTTTTTTCTTTTGATATTTTTCCGTACAGAAAACCATAAACAAGAAAATGAAATTCTCTTCACAACCATAAGCTAAGATTACATGTTAAAAATAAAAACTTTAAAAACTACCCAAGAGAATGTCTACAAATTAATTTACCCAGAAGCTAAGAGAAGTCAAATTCTTCATTCCTTCATATTTTTTTCTCAAGTTATTTATTAAAGTAAAACTCATCTAAACAAACAGATGGTTAAATTTGAAAGAAAAGGCAAAAGAGTCTTAAGGAAGAAGGAACCTACCAGACAATAACTACAGGTTGGTGGAGCTTTTGAGCCTGGTCGAGGACAAGATCAAGGTGGGTTTCGCTTGAGACAGGTTGAAGGTAAAGGGAAACTGGTTTTCCTTCCTCTTGCAACGAAGCTTGATGACTGAACCGAAGCGGAGAGGTTTGACGCTCGCATCCGCAGGAGAGGGAAGAATGGAAACCGAAGCTGAAGCTAAAGCGGAAACAGTGGAGGGAGAAAGAATGTGGATTGGTGGAAGGGGTTATGGAGGAGAGTGGTGGAAGCTGAAGAGTGCGAAGATGGTGTGACATTGCACAGAGAAGAAGGAGAAGGGAAAGGTCTGAATGATACAGAGAAAGTGTCTCTGTATTTGGTCAAACCAAACAAATAGTGAAGCCACACCAGTTAAATAAAATAAGTTTTTTTTTTTTTTTTTTTTTTTTTTTTTTTTTTTTTTTTTTTTTTTTTTTTTTTTTTTTTTTTTTTTTTTTTTTTTTTTTTTTACTTTCATATTTGATTAGTTTAGTTTAATTATGTATCTTTATTTTTACTACAAAAAATTTAAAAGTAATATTTTTATATAAATGATTTTGAAATATATTTGTTTTTTCAGAAAAAAAGTGTAATATTATAAAAGAATCATACCCAATGCTAAATCATTCAACATTTATATTTAAGCAAAAGGTTATGTATTTACTTTCAATTGAAAAAGATGTCTACTTATAATTTTGTTAATATGAAATAATGAAATTTTTTTTAAAAGTAAAATAATTTGGTATAAAAATAACAAAAGGGACATTTATAAAAAGAATATCTCTTTATATAATATAATATAATAATATAGATTACTTTTATATAATGTTAGCTCTTATCAAAATAATTATTTTAAAAGCTAAATTAATTATAATTTTTAATTATTTAAGAAACTCACTTTATATATGGACATCCGCTCCCTTGATAGTAGATTTCATGATTATTAGATGATCATTCATATGAGATTTAAGTACGATTAGTATAGTTTTCTGAAAACATTTATAGAAGTGTGTTTCATCAAATTTTTGTACTCAAAAGCTACTTTTAGATTAAAATTAGAAATTTAAAGAAATTAAAAATTAATTTTCAGTTTTTATTTTCCAACTTATTAATTGCTCCTTTCAACCAAGAAAACAGATTGTTTTTTTAAAATTTCAAATTTATTTAAAATTAGCTATCATGTCAATTAATGATGTACATTTGTACACAAAAACATGAATAAGTATCTAGTAGATATATCTCTACCATTTAATCATACATAATTATGCATGATCATTTCTTAAACTTTTATAATAACAATCATATAATGGGGATTGATTATTTATTTTATACATAGAGCAAAATTTTGAGACTGCATCATCACTAATTAAGTATTTAAACATATAATATGATAAAATAATTCTAACATTGATATTTCAATATAAAATTAACTTATTTATCATAACTTATATTTTGATAAAAATATGATTTGGAAATTTAAACTTTCTCAAATCATTTAAGGTAGTTTTAAGTCTGAGTTATAAAACAAATCCAATGGTATTTAACTTTAAATTATTTTTTCAAATATAAAATATATTTTTATATGTTTAAAATTTATAGTAAATAAATATTTTTAAACACACATATATTTATGATTAATTTTTATAATGTGATGCATTTTTCATCTAAAATAACATTACAACTAAGTTCAAATTAAAATATTATAATATTATTATTACATCATTTATGCTGATTTTTTTTTTCTAGAACCATCTCATACCCGAACCCAGTTTCTTTTCCATTCAAGGTCATTCTCCATTTCAGAACCCCAACACCCAGAAAATAAAAAACGTAACTTTCGCCACAACACCATCGTCTCTCTCATACCCTCATACCAAGGTAATCTTCTCTTCTCTTACATGCAATTACTTTTTTCAAAACATAGGTTCTAATTGAACACTTTTGTTTTCTTTGATACCGATTACCTTATTCGATCATCATCTAAAAAATGGGACTTTATTCTGAATCAATTGACTCAATTTCCTTCTTATGATATCTTCATGATAAAAGACTACAAATTTTGCAATAAGAAGAATAGTTGGAAAGTAAAAATCTTATGCATGCTGTTTACAGTTTGATATAGAAAAGGTTGATTATTAGTTATGTTTTTGTTGTGCCCTTCGTATGTGTTGTTGGTGTTTTGATGATTGCTTATGAGGTGTGCGATTTCATTCCTATACCCTTATCTTTGGTGGTTCAATTCTGTTTGACTACGGTGAGATTCTTTGCTTTCTTGTTGCTAACTGTTTGTTGGTAGAGTAGGGTGACTTTTGAATTGTAATGGGTCAATTTCTCTCAACAATGGTTTTGGTGACGATGATTTGAACTGCGAGTTTTGCTTTCTGTTGTGGTTTGCGCGTCCTTGTCTTTTTTCTATGTTCACAACCAGAATTTTATAAGCTTTGTACATAATTTAGTTGTAGTGTATTGCACTGTTTATTGCACCACATGCTTACTGCAATATAAAGAATGAAAAAGGTCATCAAAATTGATAACGCTCTTGTATCCCTTCCCTAGGGAAATGTTTGGGGTGAGATTTTGGACTGGAGGGAAAGGGAGGGGAGGACAAATTTTTTATTTTTAAACTTAGAGATGTGTGATTTTTGTAAAGATAAACAAAAGATTTGGATATGAAGGTTGTGCTAATCTATCATCTTGTTTTTTTCATTTAAGAAACTATCACACTAGAGAATATTTAGTACAAATGTTAAATTTGTCATCTCTTCCCTCTCCTTAAAACTCAACTCCCTAACACATCCTAAATCTGAAATTTTTAGGATTTGATCATCAATTGTAGTTCATTTTTGGTTGATCTTTAAGTCATATTGCTATGCTAGAAAAATTAGAATGAGTTCTGTGAAATCTTCAAATACCATCCTAATTGGTAGGATTAGGATTTGAGAGTTTAGAAATCATTGAATGTTAGGAAGAATGTTAGTAATAGCTCTCAGCTATAAAAAGCAACCACTATTTATTTAGTCTAACATTGTTGGAGAGCTCATATCAACTAGTAATATGACCAAATTATATATAGGCAAATGCAAATCTCATCTTACAAACCAATTTTGTTAGGTTGAATTAGATTTAAATTTTACTTTCTTAGGATGGTATTAGATCATATCCAAACGAGGGTTTGTACCCACAGTAGGATCGTTTTTGGACTGTCCACACATATCTAGTCTCAAGTTTGAGATGTCTAGTCCTTGGCTAGAAATATCACATCGACTAGAGATAAGATCAAATTATACTATATAAGTGAGTGCAAATTTGACTTTACAAGCTGAGATTGTGTTAGATTTAAAGTTTACTTTTTAAGATGTATAAGAGTTTGTCTTAATCAAGTTTGTTAGGCCTAATGTGCCATCCGCTATTGGGTTCCCTCTAGTCTCGTGCTCAAGATGTCCAGTCGTCGACGTGGGTGCAAATCTCATCGTACAAATTTGTTTTGTGAGGCTAAATTAGACATAAATTTCACTTTTTCAGGAGTTACGAAAACAAAATATTTGAGATCTATTTTAGTTTCTTTAAGCATGTTAGTCTACCTATTTTTTATGGTTATGTTTCAATTTTGGGTTCTCTGTTGTATCCACTTTATCCCTTTCTGTTTATGAGCTATATGGGCTTTTTCCATCGTAACTATTAGGTCAAGTCAAATTCAAAACTAAAGTTATATAAAAAGTATGTACTTATAGTCACCAATCGCCTTGTGTTTATTGAATTTACCTTGTTCAGTGCTGTATATTGAGATTTGACAAGTCAATATTTTGATAAAAATTTGGTCTGGAGTAATATTTTTTCAACTCTTGTCTGCTTAATGTTGTATCATCCTACAAACAAAATAGTTTGGTAGTAAAAGTCCAAATGTTCTATATTCCTGTTTGTTAATTTTGATGTATTTTGCTCAACTGGATGCCAAATCTTTGAGGACCAGTCTTTGTTTATGACCTGGCTTTTTCATCCAATATTTCCTATTAAAAGTTAGCTGCCAAGTTCTTGGGCCATTTCATCATACCATAACAGATGCATTTAAATTCCTAGAAAGCAATGCTTTTCTGTAACTGAAAAATTTTGTAGCATTTACTGTTTTCGAAGTATCCACCTTCCCAATCTAGAAAACTACATTGTAATAATCACTATATTTGGGATTATATTCTCTTACAGCTTGTCATGTGCAACTTCTCAAGTGATGGCAAGCACTAGAATTCATTTATAATTCAATAACTGAATTCTTGCTAGGAATTAGTTCAAAAATGGCCTTATGTACAATGATGTAAAATGAATTGAAGTACAACTTTGAGCACTTATTCCTCTATCTCTTGTTTAACATCTACCTCTCAGCTCATGGTATATATTCTGTTTGAAACTGATAATTTGTTATCTGCCTCATCACACAAACAGATAGCACTTGGTCATAATCAAAGAAGTGGACAACAATGGCAAGTAGTGTTAGCACTTCACTTCTACTTTTACCAGGTACCATTTATACATCTTGACAGTGCGCACTTTTAGCAGCATAAAGCCATGACTTTAGTGTCTTAGAAGTTGCTTAAATCATGGAGTAAGTTATTGTTCATTTTTATATGCAGTTGGTATTAAAAGTCAGCCTGAAGCTGATGTTAAGTGTACTGGACCGAACATTGTTGGGATGAAACCCTTACCATATAACATCAGAAAAGGAGAACTTAAGACTGCTAAATTGCAAAGTTCATCATATACTAGCCGTGCTGCTGCTTTGGTATGTTATTATAATTCCGTTTCTTTTTTGGTTCTTGTTATGTGTGGTTTGTTTGTTCTAGTCATGCTATATCTTAATGTAGTTGTAAAGAGGATGCAATGCTTTGTATTGTTTGCAATGTAGAATCAGCCATAACTGAAAAGTTTGTGAGGTTTGGATAGAACATTGTTAATGTATAAATATTATCTATCCAACAATAGGAGTTCCGCTCTTTACAAGAGAGGAAACCCTCTTGAAAATGCAGGAGTCTCCAATCTTGCCCAAAATTCTGTTGTATTAGTACCTCACAATCTTATGATGTCAGGATCCTTTCCATTCAAATGCTGCCAGCTCTCTGCTCTTTTATGCTTCTGTTCTCTAATCAAATCCCCAACTTTCTTGTTCTCTCACTAGTTGAAATACCCTCTGTGCGTTTTTCCCATCTTTCCATCTTCTTACATACACATGTAAGCCCCTCATTGGCTTATTACTCTTCAGTCCACCATCCTTCCTACATCCCCTTCTAGAATCATATCACCCTACCCCTTTTATGACTCCTTTTACTACCCTAATTCAAACGTAACACCACAGCATAGAAACAAAAAAATGTTAATTAAGAGAGAGAATGTTGATATTTCAAGAAGATTTCTTTCTATTAAAAAGTGCTAGACTTGATATTTGTGGATGATGCAGTTGCAGGTGACATGATATACCAACAAACTCTTATTAGATTCTGATACAGTCTTATAATATTGAGCTTAAGCTTAACTCAATCTCATAAAACGAATTTACAAGGTGATGTTTGTTCTTATTTATAATTTGACAAATATCGAACCTCTTTGAGCTTATTTCTCTTCAATCTATTATCCTTACCACATCTTGATACAAATCCAAATGACAAAAAATATGATTAACAAGAAAAATGAAATATTATAAAAGAAAACTCTGTGATCCTAGAGCCAAGCTCCTCACAGAGATAATTCTTTGGTGCCCACTAGCAGAAACTTCCCTAAAACCGAATTCTCCCAGCTCACCCTACTCTCATATTCCTTGTCCCACATGTATTTCCTCTCATTTAGTAACTGTCTTAATACCTCGTGGTCCATTCCATCAAAATTTTCTATTCCTTTCTTGTCCCCTCTCATACCCATGCCAAACTTTTGGCCCACTTGTATTTTCCTGAGTCTTTTTTCTAAATGTATATTCTATCAATGCCACCACCCTGAACTTGCAGCCTTGTGCTCAAGGCTGTAGTCTGAAAATTCTGGAAACTGATTGTGAATCTCCCAATCATCTTCCCATGTGGCCTGTTAGATGGATTTTCCTTCCTAACTGAAGTGTTTTTCTTTCTCTTGCTGCCTAGCCAGCACCTTCCACGGGTACTCCACATCTGAAATCTCCATACACTATACAAGGAATGGTGATTTGCTTTGATATGTGGCCTTCCTTTGAGCTACACTATTTCTCTCCCTAGTTTGAAACTTTATCTGTTTCCTTTGCCATATAACCAACCCCGTGTCTCTATCCATGACATTCCTTATATCAAATCTTATATCAAATCCAAATTCCTCTAAGTCAAATACACAGAGATGAACATAAATATTTAAACCCCTCAATTCCACCATTATCTTTGGGACATTTTCGATTTGCCCCTCCCTTATGTACATCACCAAGTTGGAATCCCAAAGATCGGGTTTCATTGACTTCTAACCCCAAAGCCTCGACCAACCTCATGAAGTTATACGTAGCACCACTGTCCAAAATAACTATTATAGGTACCTCATTGATTTTACCATTCAATTTCATGATTTTTTGATGAGACAGATCTCCAACACTACTTTCCAACTATTCTTTAGTCTTTTGCTTCCAAAACCTTAATATCCTCTTCTGATCCTAAAGAATCCTCTTCATTAACGACTTTTAATTTCAGCTTTCGATCAGGATATTGATGCAGAGGGTGGAAAACTCATCCACACTTATAAGATAACCCTTTTTGCTTCCTATCCATCAACTCTTGATAACTGAAGTGCTGAATACTCCTATCCCTTCTTTCCCTCTTATTAACTCCGTTCTTTGGCTTACTATTATCTCCTTTATCTACTGTCAATTCTTTCTCTCTATTATAACCTCCTATCTCCCCTTAACTAAACTTATCATCACCACCTGTTGATGACCAACTCCGTTGACTCCCCACATTCAAGCCATATCATGTCTTCACTATTGTTAAAAAAGAAGAATTTGTCCTTGCATCTACCATTAAATCAACTTCAACTGCACGGGCTATTGGCATCATTCAAATAAGGTCCAATGGGCTATGTATCTGTACCTTTTGATGAATATTTCCGTTTCATGCATAAAATAAGCCATGCGCTGCTCAACAGGTATTTGAGTCATTAATCCTTATTGCAATTCGGAGACTCTAGAAGGGATTTGTACTTTCAAACAACCAAACCACACCTACAAAGCCGCTTTTAAGTTTTTTCTATCTTGGAGTCTGTTGATTTTTTGCTATACTTTGAACCAATGCACTGGTGGTCCCTGATACTCCCCTTCGCAATTCTTTAATATAAAAAAGTGCTTCTGCCCAAGATACCGACAAGTGGGATAGTAACCCCAAAAACAGGGTAGTTCAACCCACTTCACAGCAAAAACAGAAATTTTCCACAACCTCACTTTTGCATCCTTTTCATTGCACTACAGTGCGGGTGTTGGTCTATCTATGTTACCTCCTTCGCTAGATGATGCAGTACTGACATATGAGTTATAAGTCCCTTTTGATATGAGTCTCCATCTTTGTCTCCTCCATCAATCCTTGAAAACAACTTGGGACATCCTCTTACATCTGCTATTGCACCTTTTTGCATTTTTGAAATAGACTTCGTAACTGCTTCCAAAGAAAAGACACGAGCGACCATGAATGACAAAATTGATTCCTCTTGCTTTGGCATACAACATCCAGTGAGCAAATCCGGCAGGTAGGACCAATGTGACGAATCCAAATGACAAAATACCATAAACCAAAATGAATAAATGTTAAAACCCTATAATCCCAAAGCCGAGCTCCTCAGACAGACAATTCCCTGGTGCCCACTAATAGAAACTTCCCCAAAAACTGATTCTCCTACTCATCCCCATTCTCATATTCTTTATCCAAATTTCATTCATTTCAAATCATTTGAAATCTTAAATTTGTCATCCTAATACAACTTTAAGTTTGAGATTTATATGACAAGTAGATATTTGGGTTATTATTTTTGTCGCTTGTTTCAGTCCAAATCTTGATGCTGGGCTTGAATCTTTAATAATTCTTATTGTTTGTTGTGAACAGAACACTAAATGTGCTGCTGCAGCTGCAAGTGCATCCCAAACCCTAACACGCAATTCTCGGTCAATGACTAAAACACCTGGTAATAACCTCTCAATGTGTTTGCCACCACCATTTGATTATATGTATAATTTTCAATTTTTTTTCTACCTATGCACACCCATCTGTGTAATTTCCACATAACTAAAGCAATGTGTAACTGTTAGGTTATATAAGGAGTGAAGGTGAGGACTGAGATAATTTAAGAATTATGGCATATATTTTCAAATTCTTGCTTCGTGCCGATAGCTGTCCTATAATGTGCGTAGTTGATGGTTTTCTTGAGTTATTTTCATTATAATTAGAAAGTGAGAGGCACAATCTAGTTATCTTCTTGAATCAGTGAGGATAAATTGGTTAAAACCATTTGGTTACGAGGTAAAGATAGCTTTCGTTCCAAGTATGTATTGTACGAGGAGCAGAAGGCTAAAATGAATGATTATAGCAAAATTGTAAATTACGGAGTGTCTAAAGGATTTAGAAGGCTTATAAAGGTTCTTCTTTTGAAGCTTCAAAGGTGTCTTCTTTGCTGAAAGGTAAAGAAGAGAGATGTTGGGTGTGTTCTTATTTATTTATTCCCTGTTGTGGGGGGGTTTCCTAGGAGACTTTTGGGCTGTTGTGCTGATCCTTTTCTGTTTTTCTTCTGATGTGTTCGTTTTGAAGGTACCGTATAACTTATAATCTATTGTAGATTCAAGTATACCCTTTGGCATAAATGATCCCTTACCCTTATGTTATGTTTCTATTATGCTCCTAACATGTTATGTATCTGAAATGACAGACAAAGTGAAGTCCCCTAAACTTGATAACAACGGACCTGGTTTGCCACCTCGAGATGACGATGGAAATGGTGGTAATGGAGGAGGTGGAGGCAAGTTTTCAGGTGGTCTTCCCCTTTTGGGTATTCTTGGTGTGCTAGATATTCTAAAGGACATTGAGAAACAATGGCAAAGCAAACACAAGAGGTGATCTTCAAAATCAGGATTCATATGGTAGGAGTCAAATTACTTTACAAATCTCATGTGAACTCCTACTGTATAAGTACAAGTCTACAGAGAGGTACTGTGCGGGGATTCATTTTGAAGTATTCAAGCAACTTGTAATACTTCAAATGCTTATAGAAATTAATTACTGAGGAATAGTTTGATGATTTTTTTTCATGAAGCTTCATAAAGATGAAGGACTATGAGTAGAATTTAGACTCCATATTACGATTTTCCTTGGAACCAGTATTCAGATTTGTATCCGTGTGGATAATTTTAATGCATATGTGTGTCTCTGCAGACTTGCTTATATATCCGTATCCCAACCTATTATTTAGATTCACTAAACTTTAGTATAGATTTTATTATATGCATGTTTTACAGAATAATTAATTATATTTTAAACTTGCTTGATGTATAGGGTTGTTCAATTATGCAGTTTTATATTTATATTTTACACTTTTTAAAAAACTGTATGTACAAAAATAAAGTTATCAATTTTAAAAATATTCAATGTTAAAATTAAAAAGTAATTCTATTTTTAATTGAATAGGTGTTCTTAAAAGTTTATTGAATTTATTGAATGGTAATGATTGTAATAGTGATGATTATGAAGAATATGTCGTAGCATAAAAAAAAAAAAATCCGAAATCAATTATATTAGTTACAACTATTCAATGTTTTTTTTTATATAGAATTTTGATAATAATAAATATAAACATGATATTATGTATATGAACATTTTAATATATGTTGTATGGATTTCAATTACTGTGTCATCTTTCTTCTAATATATAAAAAATTGCTTTGTATAACTTTAAAGGAGTCGGAATGTGGACTAGTTGGTCTTATGTTGAAAGTTTGATGACTCTTATATGAGTAGATTGTCTTTTATTATGGTCAAACACTTAAATGAAAATATTTATTCATCTAAATTAGATATTGTCTATTACGATTAAAACGATTGAAATAAATGTCTTATTAAGATTAGATTAGACTATTAAATTTAGATTATTAAGAACAAATTATCCAAATTTAACTATTATTTTCTTTTATAAACAGTTTTGATTTATTTGTTGGTGAAGTTATATAATTGTGTGAGTAATTCTATCTAATTTCTTATAAAGAACTTTTGATTTTTTATATTTAAATTTTTTAATTCAACCTAACTAATTGTTTTTAACTTATGAATCAATTTTAATTATAGTGTCTTTTTCATCTATTTTATCTTCTTCCACATATTTCATTTTTTTTTATTTTGATGGAAATCGTTGAAACAATTTCTTCTTTTAAATCTTTGATGCAACAAAAAAAATAGGGCTTGTACTAACTCCTTTTATGATGCAATACCAAAAATATCTCAATCCATTTTATTAAAAGGTAAATAATATGAATGTATAAGACAAATTGTCATGGAAGCCATTAGTTAAAAGAAGTCATTAATTTAGATAAAATTTGACACATCTTACTTTTGTGTAAACAGAAAATACACAATTTTGGAAGCTGGAAATTAATTGTTTTTATTTTTTTTGGGACAAAACTACATTTTACCTAAAATGTTATTAGAAAACTAAAATAAAAAATATGAGAAAGGAGTATGACGGTGTGGCCATGATGATAACGATTGAATGAGCAAAAGAGAAAAAGTAGAGAAAAATAAAAGGCTCCAAGAGACACCTGGAAGCGGTCCTATAAACAATAATTATTCTTTCTCAATAACCAAACTTAAATAATTAAATTGAATTTTAATTTTAATTTTAAATCTACATTTAAATGGTTTAAGTATTCATAAATTAGTTTGATATCGATTTTAAATTTACTTTTTTGAATAATCAGTTTTTAATTTAAAATAATTTAAAATTATTATATATTTTTAAAAGTAATTTATAGAAGGAAAGTTGGTAATTTAATGTAGTGATGACGAGATCCAACATATGTAGTTTACATTTTATCAGAAATAGACAAAATCAGAAAGTAAAATATTGATACTTTCAAGAATAACTCCAGAAATATCAATCACAAAATATGAAAAAGCACTAAATTAGATAAAATACACTACATATTTCATATCAAAAGTTATTAAATATATTACATTTATTTTTACAATAAAATTTAAATTTAATTAAAGTTATATTTATAACTCATTGATTAAGTTTTCTCCAAAAATATTCTACAAAAGAAATTGATGTTTGAAAATTGGTTGATGAAAAGGAATTATTAGTGGAACTTTTAGAAACCTGATGAGCCTACTAGACTACACCAATTAGAAGTCCAATGGGTTACGTTTTCTTCATTTCCAACGAAATTTCAGTAGTAAGCAATCCCATTAAAGTTTCAATGAAAGAGCTTTCGAAGACTCCAAAAAAGAGTGAAGAATAAAAATTACAAGTCTGATGCTGATTTCAACAAGTTATGGTTTCAGTTTCTTACAGAAATAAAAATATATTTTTTCCAACTATACATACTTTATTATAAAATTTGAGGGTGAAATTAATTTAAATAGTATCTTAACTACATTAAATAACATCTTTATCATTTTGGTATTCTTTTTATAAAGAAAATCACTCACACACTCTAAGTATCTTTTCTCTCTATTCAATAAAGAGTTAATATTCTCTCATTGCAATTAAATATTAATTCTTTTCACTCTCCGCTAAAGAGGAACATGTAAAATGGAGTATCTAAAACCTTTTCTTCTCATTTTAATGAAATAAGCTTTCCTCTTTAATTTTAATCTTAAAAATTTTACCAACAAAATTTTTTATTTTAAAAAATATGAAAATTTTTTTTGCTCCCCACCAAAAAATTTAATATAACTCATACTTTCATTTTATATATGTTGAATCTTAACTTTAAAAAATCACTACCCCGAAAATATGACTTCAAAAGATAGATTTTCGTTATATAAATATGTTTAAATGCTAAAATCATAAATTTATAAATTAAAAAGTAAAGTACTTAACTTATTTGAAAGAAAAGAATTTTGTAGTTTTTTTGTCGGGGAGAAAAGAATTTTGCTCTCGATCTTAACATGATTTGTGTATTCTTTAAAATCATTTCGAAGTTAATTTTCATTTTATTTAAACAAGTAGCAACATGAGAATAAGAAGAGACCGAGGATACCAATAATGATATTGGTATAAATAAGTTTTATGTGATATGTATATTTTGTCAAATTTTGATATTAGTCTTGAAACGAGGTTTTCTTCGTAAAAAGCAAGGAAATTTTAAATTATTTTAATTTGTTTTAAATTATTTTAATAGTAATTGATACTTACTCTGCAGTGATTGACTTCTAAATATCAGTGTATAATAAATTTATTTCTATTTTATAAGGAGTCACATTTAAAGTTAAAAGAAAATATGAATTGCATTAATAAATGTGAATACTCATTCTGTACTTATAGATAAGTGTAAACGATTTATTTAAAAACATAAAGAGATTTAAAGCCTTAAACATCAAGATATCAACTGACAACTCCAAAAACATATTGGTAACTCAAGAAAATTACGTAAAAGCTTTATAAAATAAGCTCACAAACTTTAAAGAATATCTTAACACACGTATAACATACTTCTTAAACAATATATGTTAATTTCAGCTGGTTAATATGATTAAGATAAAACTTTTGTAAACAATTTTATAAAATTTTTAGACAATCTCCTTTAAACGTCTAATTAAATTATTTGTAAAAGTCCATAACATGTACTTAATAAAAATAGATAAAGTATAAAAAGAAGGAAAACATTAAACATTAAAAAAGAATTCTACATAAAAATCGAGCTACCAAATTTCAAATTTATTTATTTTTGTTAAACAATAAATAAATAGCGAGTCTTGAAATTCAAAAAATATTCCTTGTGATAGTAAAGGAAATTCAAAATCAAGACATATAATCAATGAAACCACCAAAATATTTTGACATCCATGAATAAACAATTGATTTTAAAAAATTTATTTTTAAATTTCTTAAACGACCAATAATTAAAAAGGACTTTATTTAAAACCTTTCACTATACCCAAGTATTACTTTTTCAGAAATCAAATATTAACATGCGACTTTTATAAAGTCGGACCAAAATGTCTTTCAAAATTTTGAAATGATAAGTTTGCCTACGTAAAGTTTTACATAAAAAAGGAAAAAAAATAAGAAAATAAAACCTTTTTTATTAATATAAACTAATTTATAGTATTTCTTTCATTATTTAATTTTAAATGTTAACTTTTATAAAAAAAAATAATAATAATTTTTTTCTCAGGTTATTGTCTGGAATCATGTCTCATAAATGAAAAACTCTTCTCCATTTATCCAAATCCAACAAAAGCTATAGACCAATATCTAGAACTCTCCCACAAAACCCACCAAAACCAAAAACCCTCTCTTTCCTCATCCAATGGCCGCCGCAGCACCGCCTCCGGCCCCAACTCCGGCTCCGGAGCCCGCCACATCATTACCGGAAACCACCCCTCTCTTCACGCGCATCCGCCTGGCCACCCCCTCCGACGTTCCCCACATCCACAGACTGATCCACCAGATGGCCGTCTTTGAACGCCTCACCCACCTCTTCTCCGCCACCGAGTCCTCCCTCGCCGCCACCCTTTTCTCCCCAGCCGCCCAGCCCTTCCTCTCCTTCACCATCTTCCTTCTAGAAGCTTCTCCCAAACCCTTCGCCGTTTCGCTCTTGGACGCCAACCCCTTCTTCGGACCCATCACCAAGGTCGTGAATCTGAGCGTCCCCATTGAGGACCCGGAGCGGGAGACCTTCAAGAGCGCGGACGGTGTTACGGTTGTGGGGTTTGTGTTGTTTTTCCCGAACTATTCGACCTTTCTTGCGAAGCCGGGGTTTTACGTGGAGGACTTGTTCGTGAGGGAGTGTTACAGGAGAAAGGGGTTCGGAAGAATGCTGCTTTCGGCGGTGGCGAAGCAGGCGGTGAAGATGGGGTACGGGAGGGTGGAGTGGGTGGTGCTGGATTGGAATGTGAATGCGATTAGGTTTTACGAAGAGATGGGTGCTGATGTCTTGAACGAGTGGAGGATTTGCAGGTTAACTGGGGAGGCTCTTCAGGCTTATGGAGGTTCTGATTAGAATTTTTCAATGTTTTTTTTTCTCTTTTTTTTTTCTCTATAATAATCACAATCTGGGTTTCTGAGTTAGTGAGTTAAGAAAGGTTTTACTGGGTTAGAAAAAAATGTTATCTTTTGCTGGTTCAGAGTTTGAATGGTGTTGTTTTAAGTGATTATGTTGAGATGAAAGTGTATGATCATGTTTTGGAAGAGAGGAAAAGTTATAGGATTGTCCACTTTTGAACTTCATGTCTCTGTCATGGTTAAGATTTTCATCTCTGTCACTATTTTCCTTCTGAGAAATTTTTTGGTTGAATTTTGGCTAAAACAGAAACTAAAGTTAAAAGATTAAAAGAATGTTTTGGTGGAATGGAGAAATTGTGAGGGTATAATGATGATTTGGAGTGGGTTTGGTGTGGTGGGTATCAATCAATGGGAGGGGTGTGAGTAAAAACGGGTTCTTGAGAGTTCTATTGGGTGTGAAATGATAGTTATGGGTAGTGTTTGAGAGTTCTATTGGGTGTGAAATGATAGTTAATGGTAATGTGTGTGAGGATATTTCAATTGTTGGTGGTGTGTAATCTATATACATTGAATTTGTTTCTCAAACAAAATTGCATTTTTTGGATAGGAAGTTTGAGTCAAGTTCAGCAAAAAAAAAAAAAAAAA
>Ga0209489_100067_pt1 | contig 142489 bp, 85 predicted proteins | sample SiratrowhiteBW_FD_187527 | JGI IMG/M metagenome (GOLD analysis project Ga0209489, IMG submission 187527) | Root nodule microbial communities of legume samples collected from California, USA - Siratro white BW (SPAdes) (version 2) | ecosystem: Host-associated > Plants > Roots > Nodule | place...
TATATATGTATATATATATATATATATACATATAACTAAATCTACACAACTTTGTCACAGTTTCATTACTTTTCTCAAAGAATACCTCTTTTTATTTCTAGGAATAAATACCCCTTCTCCTTAATTGCATCAAAATAATCAAATAAAATAAAAGCTGAAAACTTACAGCTCTAGATATATCTCTACCTTCTCATGATTACGTGACCATGCTGACCAAATAATTTCTCAAACTGGGTTGTCTTTGAGTTTTGTAGAGGATATCCTTTTACATAGATGACCAAATCTCAGAAGGATAGGTTGAAGTTGAACTTAAATCTTACCTTTTACCCTTTTACTAGAATTGGAGGCTAATTACTCAATTGAAAGTGATTTGAAAGGCAGATTACCCGTTAATTAAATACAATAAGTATTAATTGTATTATATTAATTAGGGTCAAAAAGTGAGTTTAGCTTTAACCTAAATGAGAAAGCATGTTGGTCATTCAAGCAATTAGGAAAGGGTGGTAGCAGACCAGAACATCATTTACCAATTATTTACCCAACATAAAGTAGTCAAGCCTATACATAGGAACTGCTATAGGTTCGTCCCTCCATCAAAATCGAATGATCAGACAACCTAATGTTGTTTCAATTTTTTTTATTCATTTTTTTTTTTTTTGGTTATTGACCAATCATTACTTTGCTTACATAATGAAAGATTCAACACCATACCAGTTGTTAGATCCAAAATTTAAGTATTCTGTTATATATGTCTTAAAATTAACTATTTAAAGTCCCTTCTTAATTAATTACCAGTAATTACAGCAGTACTCATGCTCATTAACTATGGTGTCCATGGAAATCCCTCAGGGCCAAGAAATATCAATGAATTTAACAGATTGAACTCCAACATAATTTATAGTCAATTACTAAAACTATTATATTATACTATATATATATATATATATATATAGGATATCAGTTTATTTGAAATTAAAATAAGTTTTATTGGAATAATTTTAAAACAACATATTTAACAAGTAAATTTTTTTTATTAATATAGGCTAAAAACTACTTATTTTTAAATAATAAAAATTTAATAAAATAAATAAATCTACTTATTTTAATAAAAATATAATTACAAGCAAATCAATCCGTTGTTAGTTAAATTTGTAAAATTAAAGATAATGATTTTTTTAACCTATATATATATATATATATAGTAAAAGTAATGTTTATAATATATTTATTTGTCTACGACACTTGCTATTTAAACTGAGAAATAAATATTAATTAAAACTAGATAAATTTATGAAAAAATTAACAAATAAAACTCTAAATTAGATGTATGGAAAAATATAACATCGATAAAATAGACATCATTACTTAAGAATTTGATTTTTAAAAAATGTGAGAGGCACTCTTTAGAAAATCAAGTGCGGGTTGATTAATTTTACGATAAAAGAATGAACGATTGACCATTATAATAATTTTTGTAGTACTATTGTACAACCCAACTAAATTCTTTGTATTGTATAAAATAAATTAATTGATATTATATTACCAAACTTAAAATTATGTCTTTAATAAATTGTATTTCTATGTTATATTCTTATTTTAAATATAGAAATAACTTAAATCATTAAGTATATTTCTTTAAAAAATTATATTATGAAATTATTTCATGAATTAACTAGTTTTAGAATTAGAATAAAATTTTATACACTTAATCTATATATTTATTTGATGAAAACAATTAATCTAACAGTTTGATTGATGAAGTTTGATCTTTCATAAAAAGTTTATAAGGGGATGAAGTATCATAATATCTTTTGCTGACTTTCCTTTTTATTTATTTATTTTATTTACATGATTATATCTAAATAGAAGTGTACAAATTTAACCATAGCAAAAATTTTGCTAAACATGAACCAGCCTAAAAATTAATGAAACTTTTGACCTTTTACCTAAGCCTAGGTGCACATAGAACAAATCCTTGAAACGACATGTTAACATTAGGAAGCATACAACTTTGATAATATATATATATATATATATATTAAAAATGTTTTATATTATGTTTTGTATATGATTCCATCTGCTTTCTAAAGTGTTTTTAAAATTTTTAATTTTGCAAAAAATATTTTAAATTTAAACAAATTTTTCCATAATATAAAACAAAATTAGTACAACATAGTTCAATACAGAAAAAATCATGTTGGAATAAATTAATAACATTTTATATTAGAATAGGCTAACATTACCTTTTAAAACTCTTATACTTACTAAGATTTTAGAGGACTTTATGGATACTTAACTCATCCATTGTTACTTAGTTTCCTAAAAAGAATATTTCTACCAATATAATTTAACCTCAACTAACAAGAGACTAATCCCAATAAGAAACATCTAAAGTCTGGTTAGAGTGAATCTTAAGCATATGATCAAACACCAAATGTTAGAATAAAAGGAATTCATCAATTATATGTAAAAGAAATGCGTAGACCTTATGTTGCAACATATCCCTTCTAGTTTTAATAGCTAACTAAATAATAAAAACATATGTTATGAATCCATGAAATAGTTTCCTCTTTTGTGTAGAAAAAGAGATTCTTATATAAACTAAGTACAGGAGTAGGCTAAATGAGACAAGGAGAGTAAACGAATTTTGTTCATCAGCACTTTTGCATATCAAAAGCTCGTTAACACCATTGTGTGATTGAAACATCTGCACCCCTATTCCTAGCAGAAATAGAAAACCATGTCATGTCTTACATTATTGGACCCAAAATGAGCCAACCCTAATAGCTTCCTCTAGGAAGCAAATATAAAATGATTAGAAAGCTTAATTCCAATTAAGAGTGATTGGTCACCTTTGACTAGTTGATTTTGCTATTTATATGCTTATAGTTCAGCACAGTTTAATATGAGGAAGCTATAGGACACATATAATGTTGTGTAAACTTGACAGTGACTCACATTGATTGGTAGACAGAGATTATTCATACGTGGTTTATCTCTAGAGTGTATCATAGGACCATCTTTTTTTTCTTATAGACTGTTATTAGGACCATCCATTTGAATCCCAAATCTCTAACCATAAAATTTAATTTTGATAGACTCTCATGACCCACCAGTTGTTTCTTCTTTTTCCATCAATGTTTCATATATCTGTAATTTCCCATATGTTTTAGTAATATAAGTCAACGAGAGTAACATATCTTAGGCTCAAATCTTCTCAAGGACCAGGAATAATGGATTATTCCAGGAATTTAATTAATTTCTTAGCATTTTCCAGATAGAAGTTTCATAATAATTTCAGTTTTTGTAGCATATTATAAAATTTTTATTAATTTGATTCCTTTTGTAGGTCTAGGGTATGTGTCTTTGAGAGTGAGTGGAGTGTATATAATTCACTAGTACGTTCCAATGTCTATTTGATGACTTAAGGGCCGTGGTGTTTAAAGACAAATTTACCCGTTAGAAAGGTCCTCTTCAATGGGTTAGCCGAATAAAATATAGGGTAAGTCTGACTTTCCAATTTGTCCTCATTTTGGATACAACCCACAAATATACCTTTGATTTTCTTGGTTGATTATAAAAAGAATATGACAAGAATGGGATGGATGGGTACAAATTTGTGCTAAGAAGAATGCATGATGTGATTTGCGGAGAATTAGGGTTCATCATGACCTCAATGAGTGGTTTATAATTGGACTGTTAACAAAACAAAACAAATCCCCAAGATGTTGAAATATGCGTGCAATCATGTGACTGTAAATTTCAGGATTCTAATTTTTTTAAGGATTAGATGAAAAGAACCAAGCCCTAGGTTTCAGTCCAGTGAAAGGGGATCTGTGTTGTGTACGTGTGTGTAGTGTGTGCTTGTTAGAAAGTTGGATTTGTAGATGAAAACAATGAGCACACACGTTAAAGGTGTTTGAGAAATGTCCTGCTTTTCCATTTTTAATCCAAAGAGAAAAAAAAAAGTATATTTGAAAAACAGAATAAAAGTTACAAGTTAATTTACCTTTTTCTTTTCTTTTTTTTTCCTCTTATCTTATTTTTTTCATTATTTCCTTTTTCCATTCTTTTTTTCCCCTTTCTCACTCACCCCAGTACCCTACCCCCCACGTCCACAAAAGAAACAACCTTCTCTCTCTCTCTAATCTCTCTCTTGCCCACCACCCCCTATAGTATAGTCCCTTAAGTGTCATTTTCTCACATATACTTTACACAAAAGAAACAGCCATTCACTTCACATACCTTGTCATTTCTTCCCCTCTCATTCTCTCTCTCTCTCTATTTCTCCATGTCCTCTCTTCTCATCTCAATCTCAAATCTCTGCTCTCTGCAACTACTCCAAATTGATTGAATGCTCCAAACTCCATCCACACACCTTCACAAAATCTTATTAATTACCCTCACCTAGCACCCTTTTAGCTCCTCCTTCCCCTCACCAAAAACTCACCACACTCTAATCCTTCAAAAAAATTTCTTACTATATATACATATAAAGTATTGCACGACAAAGGAAACCGAGTAAGGAGGAGGAGAAGTCTATAAAACTAAACACAGAAGAGAAAAGCCAAAGCAGCAAGACATAAAGGCTTGTTTGGATGGAGCTTTTCCCAGCACAACCAGACTTGTCCTTACAAATCAGCCCTCCAAACACCAAACCAACCTCAGGTTGGAGGAGAAGCACAGAAGAAGACATGGATTTGGGGTTTTGGAAGAGAGCCTTGGACTCAAGAAACTCGATATCATCAATGGCCAAACAAGACTCTTGCGTCGCCCTCTCCCTCTCCAATCCAAAAGTCTCAGATAACTCCAACTCCTCCTCTAACCTCATTCACCACTTCCAAAACGTTGCCAATAATGCCACCGCCAACCCCTTCCAACCCTTTCAGCAGAACCATTTCTTCCACCAGCCACTGTTCCAGCCTCAGCACCAAAGCTTGAGCCAAGACCTCGGCTTTCTCAGACCCATCAGAGGAATCCCAGTGTACCAAAACCCTCCTCCTATACCATTCACTCAACACCACCACCATCATCATCTCCCTCAAGAGCCTTCAACCACCACCCCTTCTTCTATTATTTCCACCACAAACACTGCTTCTACCCCTTTCCACTCTCAGGCCCTCATGAGATCAAGGTTCTTGTCGCGCTTCCCTGCTAAGCGTAGCATGAGAGCTCCCAGGATGCGTTGGACTTCCACCCTCCATGCTCGCTTTGTCCATGCCGTTGAACTCTTAGGTGGCCACGAAAGTATGCTTCATTCTTTTCTTTCCCTTCTCTTCTTTTGCCTTAATTTTTTTCTTACACCCTTTCTTTCACTTATGGAAGTTAATTCAACAAGACAAAGAAGAAAAATGAAAGTAAATTTTTTTCCTTTCACAACTGGTTTAATGATTTTGGAAATTAATCTTCTTTTTACCGGTTTTCATCAGGGGCTACACCCAAATCAGTTCTTGAGCTAATGGATGTGAAGGATCTCACTTTAGCACATGTCAAGTCTCATTTACAGGTAAAATCTATTAAGGGGCCGTTAATTGACTGCACCTGTTTATAATACCTTGATATGTGTACAGCGATTAATAAATAACAATATTAAATAATATTTAAGGCCAGTGTTTTTATTAATTTTTTTTGTTATGGATTTCTTGAGTCAGCTTGAAGATGGTACGGTTCTGATTGAGGTTTTAATGGTGCTTGTAAGACGTACTATGCATATATGTGTTTAAAATCCACAGCCTACATTTACATTACAGGAAGCAGTTAAGTCATGAATATATATTTCAAATTCCAATGGTTTCCTTACAAAGGGTCTCACAAATTCTTAGCGCTTCTTTTTCTATTAGATCTGCTGCCTCTGCTTCTGCTTCTGCAACCTAATAAACAGCTTTTTGCTTTGGAAGAATGAACCAGCCGAGTTAAAGGGGAAAAAGAGAAAATAAAATAAGAGAGAGAAAGTGTGAGGTACTTATCGATTTCTGAAACGAGTAGGACAAAGCCTCTATGAATCCAAAATGAGTCGCAGCCAAGCCGAGATCAGACAAGCTCATGGTTCAGTCCATGCCATTAAAGAAATAATGTGTATAAATTTCATTTAAAAAGGAAAAAAAAAATGATAAGCATGTACGTGTATACCCAACGCCATCATTTCTCAATGATCGTTCTTCATATGTGGGTTTTTTATTTTTATTTTTTTTCTTTTACCATGCCAGCTTTAACCCTGGTTAGTCACATGCTTCCATGCATATATGCATATTGCCTTAACCATAAATGCTTCTGTGTTAGAACTTGTACTCTTCTTCCTATTAATTTAATACTCACAATTTGCACCTTCCTATGCATTTCTTATTCTTGAGTCAAACTTCTTCTGTTTGCGCTAATCTTCCCCTTAGTTTGATTTGTTACACACCACAGGGTTTTTATCGTGTTTTTGCTTTATAGTAATACTACACTGTCTAATGCTTATGATGCAAAATTTAAATCCAGATGTACCGGACGGTGAAAACTACAGATAGAGCAGCAGCTTCATCAGGTTAGTGTCTATTTTTGTTTTTATCGAACATTGTCCGAAGATTAAGCCGTGAAAGTTAGTATTTTTGTTGATCCATTATCGGTTTATCTGACTTGGTTATTATTTCCCTCTTTAATGATGAACTAGGGCAATCGGATGTGTATGATAATGGGTCATCTGGAGACACTTCTGATGACTTAATGTTTGATATAAAACCTTCTAGAAGGTCTGATGTATCCATTAAGCAGGGAAGATCAAGTGTTAATCAAGATAAGGAATATCATGGCCTTTGGGGTAACTCTTCAAGGTAATGCTTCTTGCTGTAGATAAAAATATGAACACTTGTCCATATTTTGTTTTTATGTGTAGATATAAGAATTTTAATTATATATATACACATATATACATTCCCTTGAAAGGACTTTTTTTTTTTCTTTTTTTTTAGTTTTTTGGTTTGATTAATATATGTATCACGTGTAGAAAGGCTACAAAGCTAATGAAGCAAAATTTCAGTTTTACCGAGGTCTCAATGCATAACTAATGTTTTATGCAACATGTTGTTTCTAGTGATATTGGCAACATATTTATTTTCCCATTACCAAGTGAATTTTATAAAATTATGATCAAGTTGAAAGCAATGTTTTTGTTGTTTCACTTTTTTGCACATTTTAATATTCCATTGTATGTTTCTCCGGCAGTCATGCTGCAAAAATACTAATAAAAATCGGAGCAATTCATGCATGTCTTATTCACATTAGCATTTCTCTCTCTCTCTCTCGTTCTTTTCATTCTCTCACTGTCTCTCTTTCTCTCTCTCTCAACCTCACATGCAAACATGGTTAGGCGCAAAAAATCACAAAAAGAATAAATCATTTCAGTTTGCTTTGTTCTGTCTGTCCACAAGCCATGAGCATCCAATCTCCATGATGGGGTAATAATATACTCTCTTCTAGTGGGTGAAAAGGGAGTAAAAAAGGAACCCACACACTCTCCTACATACCATTCAAAGAGACAGGAGAGTTTCATATTTGCCAAAATCCACCTTAAAAATAGAGATATCTCTTTCCTTAGGATTTTGTGGGGTTCAGACATTAGGCTATTATATGGGCCCTACAATTGGGAAACTTAGTGTCAAAGCTAAGCCTTTGGTAGACCCATAATTAGAAATCTGGTGCCAAAGCGATATATGCCCTTTGAAACTTCCTTGAATGGTCCTATATATATATATACACACACCCACATTTATATAATATATAGCCATGGACAATGCACTTTCAATTGGGTGGTTTCAACTTTATTTCAATCAGCAAAATATGTAAAAGGGTCTATCGATAATTAAGGCAGTAAAAGATGGGTTTCTTTTCCTTACTTTATGTTTTACTATATGGCTTTGAGTAATGGGATATATTCTTTCGATGTGTTTGCTGGTACAGGGAAGCTTGGTTGCATGGGAAGACAAAGACTGATTCTGTTGGGAACGTACCTTCTCTTGAGGTATGTAAATGCTAATGACTTAACTCCCCTTTATTGCCTATGGTTGGCCTTTTGTTTCAAAAGTTGTATTTATACACAAATACCAAGCTGCGTTTGGAATGCATGAAAGGGAGTTGAGAGTGAAAGGAAATACGTTTGATCTTTTTCATCTTGCCATGCACATTATAAAGATGAGAAAAGGAAAACACTTTCCATAAAGCTGCTTTGTCCTTCACAAATTCAAATGGCTAGACCAGTCCTTTTCGCATTTACACTAATTACAACGCTTTAAAAACAATTTCTGCCGTAAAAGACGTCCCTCTAGTTAAGATTTATTAATGATCATATACAAAAGGCCCATCTATATATATAACCCTAAACCTACCCCTTTTGACTCAATTATCAACTGTCTGAACTCTGAAATTTGAGGTGACTCACATACAATCTTACAAGAATTAGTAAATGGTAATGCTATACATAAAAAAAAAATGAAAACTAGCACATGAACATGCAAATTCTAGCACTTAGCAGGCTTTTAGGTGTACCTCTCTGAAGTTTCTTTATTTTTCCTGGATTGATATAAATATTCTCTAAGTGTTCTCCGAGTCAAATGTTCTTTGATTCCCAAACCCTGTTCACACCCACTTCTTCTGTATCTCTTTCTCGGTAATTTGTTTCCCAATATGTCATATTCTCATCATTGCATTAGAACTATATATATTATATTTGCTAATCCAGCTGGGTCAATCAAGTAGTTGGTTTAGATAGTGTGCACAATATTCTAAGTTTAAATTTTGTAACCGCTATTATATATACAAAATATACATTTAGTATGATGTTTGCTTCTTAATTAATTAATTGATTGATTTATATTGATTTTTTCAGAAGGAAATGGATCCGAAGTGTCTAAGCTATGAGAGAATATCAGATGGAAGCTCATCCTCAAATGTTTCAGGATCAAGCCCGAAGAAGCCTAATTTGGATTTGGAATTCAGCTTGGGGCAGCCACTTTAACAAGGATCTGATCCCCTCTGAATACATACTATGGATTAACTATTATGAAACTGAAAGAGGTAGAGAGCTGGAATGAGAATCAGGAAGCCGCTGAGAAAATCAGAGAAAGAGAAAGCTAAAAGAAACAAAAGAGAAAAAAAAGAAAAGTAAAAGGAGCTAAAGAACACAAGGAGACAAGAAAGACAGAAAGCAACAAAAGAAAGGGGTGAGGGAAAAAAGCATGGCCTTCCTATCAGAGCTCTTGTGAGATCCAAATCAACATATTATATTTTCTTGGTAAATATATGAAATCTAATTGATTTGTATGTTTTTGCAATCTGAGAGAAAGAAAGAGACATGAGAGAGTGAGAGAGAGAGTGAGAGAGAGAGAGAGAGTTATCTTAAAAGTATGAAGTGATCCTTGGTAATTGTAATGGAGCACTTTACATTTATGAAATATTTAGATATTTCCACCAAAGAAGTTGGGTTCCTAATCCTATATTCAATTCTACACCTAGGCACATGCTTTACACTTTAGGAACAAAAGAAAGAATTGAGAATATGGACTTAGGAAAAGACTGACAATTTTGAATAAAGTGTCAAAAAGAATACGAACATAGTCAAGCTTAAGATACATATAAAGTGGCAATGAACTCACCAAAAAATTTAAATAAAGTGGCAATCATAACACATGATATCTTTAAGAAAACGAAACCTAAAAAAGAAAAGAATCTACATTCCTTTCTTATATGCCTAAATAATTTGGTTTTCCGAGGAAATTGCTAACCCATGCGAAACCAATGCAGAATTTTTTTTTATCTTAAATCTCTGTTTAAAAGAAAATCCTCTCAAATGTTTTTTTTTTCTTTCCTTATTTAATGGACAGAATTTCAGTTTCATATAATTTTGTTATTAAATTTTTCGATATATTTAAGTGGAAATGAGTACATGAACTCTTTTAATTTACTACATACATCTAATAGAAAAAAATATTGAGGTGACACCATTTAATTAGAATATTCGTTAAAAAAGATAAACATTTATTTAAATTGTGTACCTAGTCAAATGCTTATTCCTATAAGTTTCGTAGGTACAAAAAGTTTGATTTACATAATGTCCTATTTTCTAATTAAAGAAACTTTGAGTTGTCAAAAAATCTTCAAAAATACAGTCACATTCGTATTTTAAAATGAAATTAATGTCACATTAATCCATTTGTATGAGACAGGAGATGCCACCGAATAGCTAAACACTATAATGTTAGTAAAGTCAAAATCATTTTAGTATGAGTAATAGTTGTATAATAGTTGTAAAATAATTGTTTAGGGTTTATGATTTAAGATTTAGATATCCTAAACTCTAAAATAATTATTATAATTTAAGTATTAAAAATGTATATTGAATAAAAATGAGAAAGTTAAGTAATACATAGAAACCAAAGTTTTAAGGTTTTGCATTGAAAATAGTGTTAATTTCTTATATGGTTGACTCATATCTTATTCTCTCATATCTATAATTTTTAAAGAAATACAAATAGTGATATCAAAGCCTAGTTTACCCTGTTGATCAGATTAGATGGAGACTAGTGTGTCATGTGATGGTAAAAATCCAATAAATAGCAGTTAAGGTCAGGAGAACTGTGTTGAGATAAATGAGAGGACAAGTATTTTCTATTGGAGTAGAAATCTGGGGTAAAATTTCTAACTCACACTTGAGGAGGAATCTAATTATGAGTTGAAAGTCTCATAATGAGTAGAAATGAGAAAGTTGAGTAATATAAAAAAAAATCACAAACTAAGAGTTTAATTATGAATTGAAAGTTTCACATTCGAAAAAAATGAAAAAATTAAGTCGCATAAAAGAAAAAAAGAGACCTACAAGCACTAAACCTTAATTTATTCTTCTTTTCAATTTTTTATGTTTTAGTTTTATATGATTTTGATATTTTGAGCACAAATAGTTATAGGATTAAGATATGATTGAAAACAACGATGCCAATTTGTTTTATTAATTATTAATAGCAAGTCTATGTTCAAAAAATTAAAAGACTAGTAGTTTACATGAAAATACAAAAAAAAAATAAAAAATATAAGATGTTTTAGAAGGTGAAAGTTTTACTGTATGCACAATATTTTACATGGAGGGTAGTCCTAAATAGAGTGGCAACAAAAGACAACTTGAGAAGTAGGGAAATAAGCTTTGATAACATTATGTGTGGTTTTTTGCAAGGAAAATATGTTAGTCACATCTTATTTAGCTGTATAGTAGCAAATAAAGTTTGAAACATGTGCAAATAAGTGGGTAAAGGTAAGCACAACTCATCATAAATAAAGCTAAAATGTATTTCTAACTATTTAGTATTGTGGAATTCAATGGTAAAGAAGATAGGATTTCTAAAAATACGCGGATGTCCATTGTTTGGAGTATATGGAATTAAAAATATAGAATATTTTTAGGATTGATTTCGTTGATTATGGGAAGAAGGTAGTTAGTAAGGAACATTTAAAGACTTGAGTATATTAGTTTTAATATGTGGTAGGCATAAAGATTGTTTTTCATTTTCATTCACATTGGATGATAGATATATCTATATTTCATTTAAATATTTATTAAATAAACTTTCTTAACAAATTAAGTAAAAAAAATATAATATTGTAAAAAATTAAACGTAAAAAATACACATTTTCTTCACCTTAATATCAACTAACAATAAAAAGTATCATAAATTTTAAAATAGAGTATAAATAAACTAAAAATTTTAATAATTTAAAACAGATATGAATATGAAAATAGTGATAATGATGGATAGACAGTATATATTCACTCATTTACATATTTAATTTGAAATATAAAATATTATTTATATTCCATTCAATGTCCAGATCAATCTCTACCTAATTAATACGAGTTTGTTTTTAATTCATCCTCTTAAAAAAAAGTGTTTTCTTTAAATACAATATTAAGATATGTCTAACCCTTTAAGCATTCAACATGTTTTTTTTATCAAAATCATTCACAAGATGGATTTAGTAATAAATACTATTGAACGAAATTCCTAATAAAAACGTAAATGAGCCAACATTAAGTATCGGAGTGACGAGTACGACATCACTTTTAATCGTGTAACTGATAAATACGTATTCTAAGTTTGTTTTCGAAAACCTTTATGATTTTCTTCATTTTTAACTTTGTTTTTTTTTTTTTTTTTTTTTTTTTTTTCAATAAGAGGTATTGACTATAGAGAAGTGGGAAGTCAGGGGTAATTAATTTGCATTTAAGACGCAATTAAGAAGGTGTCAAAAAGAAAAGACATTAAATAGAGGCAGAAGAGAAGTTAAATAGATATAAGAAAGAAGAAAACTGAGTTTTGATTTGAAAGTAGTCCTCATTGCTGCAGGGTTGTTAGCTGAGGGTTTGATGAGTACGTCGGTGTAAAAAAAAAAGGATTGATGAAAAGAAGGAAAGAAGGAAAAGAAGAAAGAGAGAGAGAAAGACGGTGTTAACATTTATGAGAGAAAAGCAAAGAGAGTGCTTTAGCTTTGTTTTCATTTCAGCTTTATTAACACTTTCCTTTTGGTTTTGCACGAATGCATGGAGTGATCAGTGTTCAGATAACCCTGTGGGGCACCATAATTTTCCAAGCAATAGAAAACAAAAAGAGATCACGTTGTACCATTATAATCAAACCATAATTCTTCACATTGCCAACAAAAAAATAGCTGACTCATAAATTTTTTAATTTATGTGTATTCTACCACCTACTTCTTTAATCCCATATGAACATTTGCTCAATTCCCGGACCCCTCTCAAACCACTGTTCACTGTATAATAGAGTTGAGCTAGCTTTATGTAAAGTATACAACATAATTTACTTCACAAACCATGCATGTTGAATCATTATTAATGGAAAAAGTAAATTACATAAATAAACCACACACTACAGTATCAATTTGCTAGAATTATAACAATGTACTACTTGCTTAAAATATAAAGGGTATATTACTTTGGTTTCAACTCTTTGTTAGACAGGAGATTTTTATCTTTTAACAAATAGTTTTTTTATGACCATAAAGTTGAGGATCAAATCTGCAACTATTTTCCTGGAGCATCATCAGTATATAAAAAAATAACATTTTGAGAATTATGTATTTAAACAGAATGAAGATGAATTATCTGCTAATGTAGAAGAGGACGGGTGAAGGTATAGCATCTATCTCATCATATATCAATATATATAATTATTTAATTAGATTATTTTAATATATATATATATATATATATATATATATATATATATATATACACACTTAATTATGTTTTTTATTTTTAAAATTTAAGATGAATTCACTTTGGTCTCTCAAATTAGAAAAACAAATCCTTTTAGTTTCCTCGAATATAACGAAATGCGTTCTTAGAAGCCTTCAATTTAGAAATTTTTATTTTTATTTTATTTTTGAAAGGACAATCGAATTTATTCAACTAGAAAATAATTGAGCTTTGTTGCACTAGAGATACTTGATGATCAATTCAAAAAATATTTAGCTCGATTAATACAATGTACTGATTTTGTTTCCTATACAGAAGTTTTTGGCTTGTGAGCATTAAACACTACTAGAAAATATTTTTTTATTACCACGATCAATCTCACAAAAACGGATTATGTGATGAAATTATAAAGTTTGTTGCAAATAGGTGATAAGTAAATAATTGTAATAGGACACGGAATTATATCATCACTAAGTACACCATTACAAAATTAGCTTAAAAAAAATTTACACCCCCTTTCTAACATTATCTATCTATCTATATATATATATATATATATATATATATATATATATATATATATATATATATATATAAATTGAAAAAATAATTCGAAAATTTGATAAAAAAATAAATTGAAATTTGTAGACTGTTTCGAATTTTTTTCAAGAACCAAGCGGTTCAATTAGTGTGCTGTTTGAATTTTCAAAATTAATCTAAACCAAATCGAACTCCAATACACTTTTAAATTTTTCAAAATTGTATTGATTATATTTTGCACACCTATTTTATTATATTGATTATAATATTTTATCTGTATTTAGAAATTGATTCAATTTTATCACTAATTTAAGAGAATTTTGATATTGAGTCTCGTTAGTTATTGTACTTGAAATTGAACTTTTTTATTTGGCACGAAAATTTCTTGACAATATATCTTTCATTTGTAAAAAAAAAAAACGAAAGAATATGTTGCAACTAAAATTCAGAAGATTATTTTTTTTCACAAATCGTAACCGATATATGATAATTGATATAATTTATTAAGTATATTCCTTATATAAATACAAAGAAAATTTTTCTCGACATGGGGTTTGGAGGGTAGAAAGATAGTATGGGTGAAGTGTGACAATTTGTGCAAAAGAAAAGATGAAAGGGGTATAGGAAAAGACATAAAAAGTTTTAATACAACTCTTTCTAAAAAATGAAATGGAAATTAAGTGTTAACAGTTAGGGGTTATGGCAGGAGATTCTAGAGTCAAAGTATGGCTCAAGAAAAACATTGAGTGTGTATAAAAATATAAAGTATTAATCTTGATGGTGGAGAGATATCTGACTTGTGTGAGAAAAGACAAAAAAAAAAAATTGATTCGGTAAACATGTGGAATAGAAGATAGGTTCTGGTATAAGGATAAACTTCTGGGAGGACAAATGGTTAGAGAAGTCTCTTTGATGTATAGGTACTTTAGATTATACAAAATCTCCAGTAACAAATTGAAGACAATAGGAAAACTAAGGAGATGAAATGACAATCAATGAGAGTGGTGTCTGACAAGGAAGAGGGAGATGTTTGAGTGGAAAAGGCCACAAGAATTGAGCTTTAGAGGGGAAATAGCCCAAATTAAGTTAATGAGGGATTAGGTGATTTTTTGGAAGATTATAAGTAAAGTCTCTAGATCCTATACTGGAGAATATTTGTAGTGGTGAACATACTGTAATGTTTAAGATTTGTTGGAAGATAAGGGTCCTCCCAAACACTTTGCGTCAAAGGTTATCTTGTACAAGGTGCCAACGAGGGCAAATCTAATTAGTAAAGGGTAGGATTGTGCAACATTATATGACTTCTGCAGTGAGAATGAGAAAATCACTAGTCACCTCTTCTTTTGTTATAAAATTGCTCAAAGTATTTGTAATAGGTGAAATAGATGGGTTATTGTGATACCAATACACCATAATATACCTAAATACCACTTTCAACAGTTTGGTTTACTGAAATTATAGATGAAAGAGAATTTGATATAGAAGGAGTTGTGGATAATTGTTATTGGGAGTATATAGGGATTGAGATGGTGGTTAGGAAAGCGAAGGTAGATATAGTGAAAACTTTCTACATATCACAATTAACATCATGTGAATGGATGAGACACAAAATACCAAAAGCCTTATCCTCCTACTTGAACTAGTTTCAATACCTAATTGAGTGTATAAAGCTGCTGAAATGATTGGGGCGTCCCAGGAAGGTTTAGAGAAGTATTATTCTGTAACAACAGTGATAAGAGATATGTCTAAGTAGTAGCATCAGCTAAAAGACTCCGTGAGATTATGAGGGAAAAAGGATGAGGTCCATAAAGGCGCTAGGATCTAGACGTGTTACTGTCGATTTTTTGTTGTAGGGTTTTGTAGTTGTATTATAGATAAAGGGAAAGGTAAGTCATTATAGGGAACGGAAGGCCAAGGACCAGGGGTTAAGGATTGCTGCAAAAATTATTACATAGTACAAGAGGATCTAGCGAAGGAATTGAAGTATATTGCAACAATTCTATGTTTCTACAGTTCGATGCTTCAACCATTTATTAACAAAAATTGCCTCAAGCTGAGGGTGGTTCGGGGCAGTCCAATACTACAATGCATGAAAGGCAAGGCCATAAACTGCCTCTATAGATGAAGTCTAAAACGATTTTTGACAAGTCACTACGTAGAGCTCTAAAGATTTGTAATGAGCAGGGAAAGCTGGAAGTATTTACTAAAGAAAAATTAGTCGTGAGAAAAGATTTGTAATGAGCAGGGAAAGCTGGAAGTATTTACTAAAGAAAAATTAGTCATGAGAAATTTTAGGTATATAATGTCATAATACTTACTTTCCTGTGTATTATAATAAATGTATAACATTTTGTTTCTGTAAGTCTTTCCTAATGTATTGGGGTGTCTACACGGTTTCACTTATGTAATGTGGGAGAGAAACTTCTTTTTTTGCTCTAAAATAGAAGAGTCTGGAGTGTATGTGGAACGGTGTATAAGTGTACCTAGTTGACAAAGAATATGAAAATTTGAAGCTCTCTAAGTATTACTTTTTTAGTGAGGGGTGTAGATGCAATATTCCTTTTTCTTGCATATATGTATACGAATTTGGAGTACTCCAAGTAATTCATATATATAAAGTTTTTTGTTGTGGTAATATGGATTAAATTTATGAATGGTTTGGAATCAATTATAAGAAAAAATTTAAAGATTATGTTTGAATGTTTTTAATTTTATTTTTAAATACTTTTGATAAGTGGTTCAAACTTATATTTAAATATTTTCATTGAATAATTTAAAATTATGTTTGTATAATTTAAGAATGGTTTTTCAATTTAGTTCTAACAAAATTTTTTGGTTAATATACTTTTATCAATTTATTGACTCTAAAGAATGTGAATGTAAATATAAATGTATTCAACATGTTGAGGATGGTGATGAATGCATTTGCTTTTACAAAGGTATATGGGAGCTATTTGTACAAATCTTGATATTGGAATGAGTACAATAATACAGTTAGACCCTTTCTCATTATCATATTTTAGTCATGATATTGGTGCCATATAAATCATTCCAATACTTTACAAAGAACATCATACTTAAAAAAGAAAATATATAAAATTCAATCGATACCCTATAAGGCAAGTAAGAGGAACAGTAGGAGGGTGTGCAGTAGAATTTAAAATATTCTTCTCTGATACTTTTTTTCAACACATTCTTTCATTGATTGAAATTTATATGAATTGTACTACTTTAGGAATAAAATCCATAAATGAATTTAATTGTATAAAAATAACGGGTTAGAGAAAAGTGCAAGAAAATTTGTTGTTAAAATTTGTCAAGAAGAGATACCAGAAACAATAACTAAATACAATATGCATTCATGGTAGATAAAATTGATTGTAGATAGAGAATTTATAACTTAATGTGTACATGCAAGTTAAATAAACAGATTTTTCTCCATCTTGGGAACAGGTAAAGTTAGTTAGTTAGTTTAATTAATTTTAGCATAAAGTATGTATTTTTAATGTCTTCATTTTTTAGATATACTCATTATTTTTAAATATAGCCATGAGTAACAATAAATATCCCCAGATATTTATAGAATTTATAGATACCTTTCTAATTGACATGTAACTGTGTGGGTAAAAAAAACAAATATTTTAAAGATAAGTCAGAACAAATGACAGAAGTTACTACTCATGTCTACACCATTATCAGCCAAGAAATAATGTATTAATAACAGTTCTTTTATTTAATGTTTTACCAAAACAATAGGTCTGTGAATTGTTGTCAGAACCGTAAGTATTGATGCACTTACATAAATGCATAAATTCAAAGCTCTTAGATTTGACAATCCATTCTTCTAACAACAGCTTTGCAAATTTTATAATGGCTTTAATCACTTTTGCAGTTGCAGCAACAATTTCTGCAATAAATAATTCCTTTATAAGTATACATGTAAGCACGTGATTTTGTCACTGTAATGCTTCTTTCCAATATCATAAAGTTCACTGTATATACATGCATGTGACGATATATAGTATTGTTGCTTAATTGCCGAATGTCATCGATGTCTTTTCTTTTTCTTTGGCAATCATCTCACACACCAATTTTCAAAAGTGGGAACAACTCACAAAACTGATTTATTTTTTGGAATTGCAATAGTGCGAGTTCTATAATGTGACATGCAAGTACGTACTTTAACTTTTGGACCCTTTGCATTATTTGACCCACCTTATAAATTCTCCCTACACATTCATTAAATCAGTGTTCATATTAAAACTCGTACGTTCTTCTTGTCTCTACTCTCCTTATTTCTCCTTCTTGTTGTTCAAATTTTGGTTCTATATTCAGAATAAAGAACTAAACCACCCTAAAAAATGGTATGAAGAATTAACCGTATCATGTGGTAGAATTTTGTTCTTATTTAAAAGCACATTTCTTCTTTTTAGGTACAAGGACCAATCTTAAGGACACTTGTTCTAATAGATTTAACAAAAGCCAGCTAAAAGCTTCCTACCCAATTAAGCTTTTGGTACTACTTCTAAATATAAAAATATGAATTTGAAGTAATTAACCTATGAGTAAATCATATAATTTTTGGTAACTTAATTATTAGATTCCAAACTTTAATCTCTTCACGCAAGTCCCACATCTCATGATTAAGGCCTCTATATCATTAGACACACATGAAATTTCAACGATTTTACAGGTGAAATTTCAGACATTTATTTTCCTTTTTAAAGTAAAACTCTGAATGTTTATTGACAGACATGGACTCGCTTTCATAATCAACGTATACACTCTTTTCCTCTTTCCCCACTTTCTTTACGACAAAGCTATCTCATCATTTGTTCTTGGTACACATAAGTACATTAATTATTAATTTGTTAACTAGTTATCCATTATGTTGAAGTTTCTATATATGGTCTACATCCATTTCACCTGTAATTAAAAGGTTGGCGTAGTAATAATGAGCAAAAATTTATTGACAAATCAAGCTAATCATGTATAAAGTGCTACCTACGCACCAATATATAAAACTAATCCTCACAACAGTGCAAAAGCAAAATCCACACACTTCATTCTAAATCCAAAAGGAAAAGCGAGATAAAGAAAAGAAAAGCAAGCAAATAGAAAAAAAAAAAAAAAAGTTGGGAACATTTTGTTTCGTTTCTCTTTTTGACGTTGTCTCATTTTCATCAGTGTCACTTTTTACTTTTTGAAAAACTTGCCATGCAAGTGTTACAATTGGCAGCGTCACTTCTGTACTAGGACCCTCCCCTTTGGATCAGTACCTTCACTTATATTATTCAATACTTAATTAATTCATTTATTTATAAAAAGCTAAAACCAGCTTGAAGCTGAAGCTGAAAACACATTCATTATTGATGAATAAACTTGATTTGAAAATATAGGTACAGAAAGCAGGAACCTGTACATGGTCAATAGCCATAGCAATTGCAATAGCATAGGTATAGCGAGAGTACGTATTCCACAGCAGATTGCAGAGAAAAAACTAGCAAAAACAACAGTAGTAATAACTGAAGGAGCCAGAGAACAACCCTCTAAAACCTTGAGCTACTCAACACAGTCAACCTTAGTAGTTACTAGTTAGTGGCATTGTTCTCTTTTTTTAATCTGACAAGTATTAATCCGTGCAACAAAATAAATATAACTCTGCTTTGTTTTAGCAGCATTTATTATTCCATCAACATTTTTAAAGCAGCTTAAAATACTATTATACACTCCCTTTTGTAACATTCGATAAAAGTGTATTTAACGTTCTTAACTAATGTTACTGTCAATTTATTCAGCCTTTAAGACATCATTAGTCAATGCTCTCTTCCTCTATCCTTAAATGTTTGTCTAATCTTTTACTAAAATTATGTTGGTTTTGATCACCCAGATTTTAAATTAATAATTTTTTTTTGTTATGGATTCAAAATAGTGATTGTGTGATAGAAATAGTAGAGTGCGAGAAGTGAGAGAGTGTTGTTGATGTCACAGTACTATGGAGAGTTGAAATAATATATTCATGATTACGCTATGATTCATTGATTGAATCCTGGGCACAGGATCTGCGCCCACGTGTCACGTCAATGTCGTGGACGACAATTGAATGAATGAATGAGTGAATGAAGGGTTTCTCTGTCAGCCGTCAGATCTGCATGCCGTAAGGAGAACGTCGAAAACGACCACTGAGCTCACGCCCTTCTTTTCACCCCTTCCCATGCGTCGTCGTTTTGCTTCCCTTCCATTCTCCCTTCCATTGCATCGAAATGTTGCACTGCCACACGGGCCCCTCCCAGCCCACTACCTCACACACGCTCCCATCCATTTTCCATGCAATCAATTTAATGTTCAGTATTGGTGTCAGACCCGTGCAGCTACCAAGTTTAATTCATAAACACCACACAAACAAACAAAATTAACAAGATAAAAAAATAATTTAGCGGTTATTTTTTTAATTGCTTTGCTTTTTGGCAGAATGATGATCAGAGTGGCAGTTGGTCATTTTACTGGGAGCGTGGGCAGTCATAGCTATGCGTGAGAAAAGCGCAGAGACGTAGCAGATTAATGGAAAGAAGCTAATTGGAAGAGCATTTTATAGGTTTAGGTATATTGGAGAAAGTATATAGGTATGGTATGTGGGTTAATTAAGGCGTGTCTCACATACGTGAATAAATATGACGTACCACTGTGCTATGTCACGGATATGTTCATCCATGGTCCCAATTTCGTGAAATCGAAATAGGATCTCCCTTTTATGTCCCACATCATCCAATTAATTAACATTTCACTTCTCTATTTTTTAATACATCCACCGCTAAATCCAGTGCTTAAAACAAGAGAATAAGGGAATGAAAAAATGGGTAAATATGTGTAATGTGGTGGTGGGAAGCGAGATAGGTGGAAGTTGATTTGGGGGAAAAGACAAAAGAGAGAAATTAACAAAAATTGACGCTAGCGAGGTGTTAGAATACAAGACGACGCATAATAAGGCGAGATTCTCGCGGGAGGAAAAGGCATCATTCTGTTGCGTTTGAGGAGAGAAGAAAGAAATATTAGAGAATTAACCTAAAATCCTTCCCACGTGACAAGGGAAGTGACATGTCAAAGAGAGGGTAATTAATAATAATAAGAAGGAGTAATAAAACAGTGTTTTTGATGGTTTGAAATGGAAGGAAACAGAAAAGAGAGCACAGGGAACGAGGCAAAATCATTTTGCAATCCATTGCTTTATGATTGACGCCTCTCTCACCACATGCCGATGCACTGCACTGTCGTTTTAGCATCAGAGAGAGAGAGAGAGAGAACTTTGTTATTTCACATCTTCGGGCAGTTCGGGCATGAGAGAGAAAGAGAGAGATGGTGACCATTCTTTGTTTGGGTAGTCCCCTCCCCTTTCTATTCAACCCCAGTCCAGTCTTTGTCTTCCCACCATTCAAGCCGGCCTCCTTTATTAATTCTCTTTTCTTCTTCTCTATATTATTAAATTATTAACACCACCACCTACTTTTCATACCACATCTTCTCCTTCCTGCACCTTAAATAAATCATTTTTCTTTGGGCCTCAAATTAGGTTTAGCCATCAAATCTTCACATCTTCTTAAACCCAAACTATTTTGGTGGACCATTTTCTGGCCCATTCCAACTATGTTTTGGAGGTTCATTGCCATATATATATATATCTTCCTTAAATCACTTCATCAATATGAAACACGGAACGTTCTGGAGATTTCATTTCCAATTCAGTCACACGAGAAATTAGAATTTGTACTAGAGAGTGAATAATTGTTGAGAAAAAAAAAAAAGGGGGGGGGGGGGGGGAAATGGTGAGAGGGGTAGGTGGTGACGAAAGGTGTCAGGAGACAGCGTCAGAATGACTTTATCTTTATCCCAAAGAGTCTGAACTGTGAATCATTCATTCATAATTACTTCCTTTTAATGCTTTTGGGCACAGCACGATGTGACCTTTGCTCAAACATTTTATCTCTGTTGTGCGACAACAATGACACCAATGCTTTGCCCATGTAATATATAGCAATCTACTTTTTCTTCTCACATATTTTATATGGACCACTGTTCCTCTCATATAATAATACTACTACTATTATTCTTCTCAAGTAACACACTCACTAAAGAGAACCCCAAGTTCCTCACACCACCAAGATTTCCAAACCATTTCAGACATGCATGTCAGACCCTGGATCATTCAAATCTCAAAATTCATTATCAATCTCTTTTTCTTTTTCTACCACATTTTCTTAACACTTCCTATGTTAGTTCATTCTTTTTCACATCTTAACATTTCTTTTGGATCCTTCAATTTGTCTGTTATATATGTGAAAGATATAATTCAGCATAGTTGACTCGCTTTCCAAAATTTATTAAATTTGGTCAGCATTGCAGTCACCTAGTAGACTTAGAATGGGTCCACTTTATGTACAATAATGTAACTGAACAGACCTATGTGTATGCCACAGCCATTTATTTTAAACTCTAAGTACAATATCATAATTCACCATTCACTACCTAGCTTCATGCATAATATTCCACTCAAGGTATTGTTGCTGTGCAAATATATATATACCCTATATATTATTTTGTTGGTTAAGGGTTTTCCAATTTTCAATTATGCTCCTTTTATAATGTGATATCTTTTCTAGGGGAAAACACATTGGAGTGAATAATTTAAAGACTCAATATTATTCAAACAGTCAAATTAAAGTGGGTGACAAAGAGTATCAAACAAAAAGAATTAAAAGGGAATAGATTAAGGATAAAAAAAATATTAAAACACCTTTGATTTTTTAAAATTATAGATTGCTGCTTGTTTTTAAAATTTATCACACATCATCTTTGTATTGATGGAATCTCAGCCTCCCACACACAATTGTGGACCAGAGAGATAAACCCTGCTAGCCCAATAATTCTGGCCCAAACTTGCGTCAGTATTTTATAGGGCCGTGTGAACCAAGGAACTGAGCATAAAGGATTTATTTGGGCTCAAAGGACTAAATAAAAGCCTGGACTGCTTCTTCCTGCACCTCCATAATTTTTAAAATTCTAGCAATAGACATGAGAAAATTACAAAATTATCCCTGCTGCTATAAACTAAGGTTTTGAATGGAAGAGGAGAAGTGCAGTGCAGTTCTGAACGGAGGTGGAAAGTGTGGTAGTGGTGGGAGGTTCCGACGGTGCTGGAGTGGCAGATTGAAGGCGCTTTGGGTGGCCATCGGTCAGAGTGGGTGGCTGAAAAACAACGAGAGTCGTCGTCGTCGAGGTATTTGGTATCCAGTTTTCGATTTTTCCTTGATTGTAGAAACTGTAAGAATTTTATATTTACGGTTTCTATAAGTCGTAGGTTTAAAATCAGGATATTAGACACTAACGAATTGTAGAAACCGTAGTTAAATCAACATTTATAAGAGCTTACGGTTTATACAACCCGTAGGTGCATAGGTGTATGATAGAAGTCTACAAATTGTAGAAATCACATATCAAAATTTTTTCTCTTTTGCGGTTTGTACAAACTGTATAACAATAGAAATTTTTTTTCTCTTTTGTGGTTTGTATAAACCGTAGAACAGTAGAAATTTTTTTTCTCTTTTGCGGTTTGTACAAACCGTAGAACAGTAGAAAATTTTTTCTCTTTTGCGGCTTGTACAAACCGCAAAACAGAAAAAAAAATTTCTACTGTTCTACGGTTTATACAAATCGCAGAAAAGAATTTTTGAATTACTTACGTTTTCTATAAACCGTAGAACAGTTTAACAGTAAAAAAAAAGTCCACCACCGCCGTCCTCCGCCACCAATCCACCACAACTACCTCTATAATCTAAAATTAAACTTACAATGATGCTTACCTTCCTTTTAATTGCTTGAATAGGTGCCAAAATGATGTAAGTGGAGGTTTGTGGGTTGCGGTTCGTGAAAACCATGAATGGAGAACCAAGGATGGAGAACCAACACTAGCAACCAGCAACCAAGGTGCACTCAATATAGATCTGCAGTGACAAAGTGGGATACGAGGACTGACAATGAAGGTGGAGGTGGAGGTGCAACCTCCATCGGTAGAGTTTGAATGGGGTGCAGTAGAGTTTGAATGGGGTGCAGGCAAAGTGGAGGAAGAAAGGATGTGAAAGGTGATGGAGAGTATTATGGGATATGAAATTTTTTAAAAAGGGTTAAACGATAAATTTGCATAGAGTATGGAGGTGCAGGAAGATGATATGGAGGTGCAAGAAGCAGTCAGGAGGATTTATTTGGGCTCAAATATGGGACTAAATAAAAGCCTGTATGTTTTGGGCTAAGAAACAAAGGGCAGGAATCGACGGGTTCTTCCTGCACCTTAATAGGTGCTTCCTGCACCCTAATAAAAGTTTTTAGATGCCAACTTTGCCCTTAATTAATGTAGTGCAAAATACGAAATTACCCTTCACCCTATATGCACCCTAATATCTTCATCCGGGTCAGTTTCTTCATTCCCCATTGTGAACCCTATGTGCATCCCGCCGCCAGGAAGCTGCCGCCATTCAACCTTTGACGTTCAACGTGAGCTTTCTGTATCACGCAAACGTTACCTCCTGCTTTTCATCCGGTTCAGATTTTTCTTCGTCCGGTTAACATCATCTTCATCCCGATTGCTCCATTCTTCGATTTGTTTTCTTCAATCGTTCAAGTAAATAATTTATGCCATTTATTAGCAATTAGTAAGTTCAATTACTAATTAGAGTAGTTAATTTGAGTTTTGGTGCATTGTCGACGACGAAAGGAGAAGTTCTTCAATTTCAGGCATGAGAACCGGATACGCATCATCCGGTTCTCAATTTGATTTTGTTATGAGAACCGGATGACACCCTCATCTGGTTGTCAAATTTTTTAAATATGACAACCGGACGAGGGTGCCATCCGGTTCTCATAACAAAATCAAATTGAGAACCGGATGAACTGGTCATCCGAATATCAAATGTTTTAAATATGACAACCGGATGAGGGTGTCATCCGGTTGTCATTATGAAATCAAATTGAGAACCGGATTTGTAAAGGCTAAAATTGGAATTAAATTTTTTTATTAGGGAAGCAGCTATTAGGGTGGAGGAAGAATTTGTCGCAGGAATCTTATGATTAAGAGGAAGCAAAGAAATCATAATTCAAATGGCATGGTTATAACATATGCATTCTCGTCAGCAGCGGTGGTGGCAAGTTGAGTGAAAAGGATTGATTCCTTTTTTCACTCTGTTTTACCCTCTCGGAGTGGAAAAATGGATCGGAGCTCTTACCGGTCGGGAATGCGAGAATCCCATTCTAAACCCGACATATACTCAACCTTCGTGGTTCACGACGACGAAGACGATGCCGACGACGGCGTAGAGACCAACCGCCGGCGGAAATCCAGCGGCGCTCAGTCACGTGATGATCCTTACGCGACCATGGTGTACAAAGACAACGGCCGCGACGACGATGAGGACGACGAATACTCCTCTCTCCCCCCGCTACTCAAACGCCTCCCCAAGGACTTCGGCGGCGGAGCGCCGCTGGACTACGATGACGACGATGACGATGCCGGCGACTTCGGCACCGTGATCATAAAGAGTGACCATAGACGGCAGCGGGATCGGCCTTCTTCCAGCTTGGCTTCGCCGACGTGGAAGTCTCGGAGCTCGTCTCAGGCGAGTCCTCTGAACAGATTCGGCGAAGAGGAAGACGACGGCGATGAAGAAGAAGACGGTGGCGGATTCTCGACGTTCGTCGTTCGTTCGACGGTGAAGTCTGGGGATAGAGAGTCGGTAAGCGGAACAGTTGTGCGACGGTCCTCCTGCGGCAGCGGCGGCGTGGGTTCGACGATGGAGAGAGCGGTGGCGAGTATGCAGGGGATGGGAGATTTTGGATTCGGAAAGCAGAGGAAGGGAAGTGGATCTTCGCAGAACGATGAGGGAAGGCATCAATCGATAACGACGAAGGTTTCGACGAGTTCGATTCCTGAAAGTATTACCAGAGAGGACCCTACGACTAAATACGAATTGCTCAATGAACTTGGTAGAGCCATTCGAGTTTATTCCTTTAATTTTCATTTATGTCTTACTTTGCTGAGTTCATTCCTTTAATTTTTTCCATTCGTATTATACTTTTCTGATTGACCGCGCATTGCGAATTGTTGTGGTGTTTATGTTGGGGATGATGGAATGCAGGGAAGGGGTCCTATGGAGCTGTTTACAAAGCAAGGGATTTGAAAACATCGGAGATGGTTGCTATCAAAGTGATATCGTTATCCGAAGGGGTGAGTTTAGGTTGCATTATGTGTAGATACTTGTGTTATGGTGTTTTTATTAGTTAAGGCTAAGTTTGAACTGTTGTGGATGACTTTTGGGATGGTTATTAAGGAGGAGGGCTATGAGGAAATCCGTGGTGAGATTGAAATGTTACAACAATGTAATCATCCTAATGTTGTCCGTTATCTTGGAAGCTATCAAGGAGAAGAGTATCTTTGGGTAAGAATTCGTTTTATAACCTTTGCTTGTTATTCATATAGGACTGCCTTTGTGAAACTCTTTGTATATTTAGAGTATTCTTGTGACTTTGGTTTAATGGTGACGTATTTTTGTTTGTTTGGGCTTCCTTGGGGTTATGATGGTGATTGGCTAATTTTTACTCTAGACGGACGCCTTTGACCAAAATGAGGAGAGATTGGCAAGATTGTTCTTTTTGGCTTTTGTTTGCTCTTGATTTTTTCACAAGGACCCCCTTCTTAATTTCTAATTCTTATCTATTATCTTTCTCTATGCTGCTGTACAAATTTGCTTGATTCTAGTTATGAGTTTGATTTTGCCTATTAAAATATGTTTTCTGATTTCTGATTAAGCTTTTTGGCAGATAGTGATGGAATACTGTGGTGGTGGTAGTGTTGCTGATTTAATGGGTGTGACTGACGAGTCATTGGATGAGGGTCAAATAGCATATATCTGTAGAGAAGCACTGAAGGTATAGTTGATGGACTTCGTTAGCATTGATTGTTTTGACTTCTACCAAGGTTTTCAATTTTAAGTATTATTAATTGATTTTGATAGAATTGAGAGAGCAAAGTACTTCAATAGATTTGTTTGAACCAAGTTTTTTGTTGTGTCTGTATGTTATTTTTGTTTACTTTAGCCCCTAATAGTTTGCCTAATTATATTAGGGTCTTGATTATCTGCACTCAATTTTTAAAGTCCACAGAGACATCAAAGGTGGGAATATCTTATTAACTGAGCAAGGGGATGTCAAGCTAGGTGAGTACAAAAGTTATATGGTGATTGTCATATAGTTTCTGTGCACTTGAGAACTGTAATAGTAGTATGCATTAGAGGAGTTGATTCTTTTGTTCTTACCCTCCTCTCAAAGAAATGTCAAATTAATTCATTAAATTTGTGTTATAATTTTTATCTTGAATGCTTAGTTATCCAGTAGCCATGATGTTTTAGTTTATGTGATTGAGATGTTCTAATAGAACAACTTCTCTGAATTATTATAAGCTACCACCTAGAAGCTATTATGATATGAAAAAACTGATTGCATGGTAGATAATTCCCATTCTAAATAATGATTACTGCAACTTCAATGCGATCAAGTAGTTGGGTCCCCTTATGGTCATAGTTATCCAATACTTCATATAGTTAAAATTATCAATTGAATGTTCTCCAATTCATCACATGGTGTACAACTATAACTACTTTTGTATTTTGAGCTATGGCACTTGTTAAACACCAAGGAAGAGAGAAACATTGAGCTCAAATCGTGTGTTTTTGAGACAACATGGGTACTTTATTTATATTGAGAAAAAGAAATCAACACAATAAATAGATGAGATTTGATATTCTCTAATAACAAAGATGATTCTGGAATAAATAGAAACTTCCTTAGAATACATATATAATTTAGATATTCTTGATTATATAAGATCAACCCTTTTTTTCTATAATTCTAACACTCCCTTAAGTTGGATCATATAACTCGCATGTGCCCAGGTTGTTGCAAATATAACTGATTCCCAATCTTCTTAGAGACTTTGGTGAGTACGTTAGCCAACTGTTCATTAGAGTTGATAAATATAATGATGTCTCTAGACTCTAATTTTTTTCTTATGAAATGACAATCCATCTCAATTTGTTTAATCCTCTCTTAAAAGACAAGATTAGAGGCAATGTAGGATCAACTTCTGATTTTATAATTATAACACTTTGGCTCAAGTTAGATCATATGTCATATGACCTAGGTAGCTGCAAATATAATTGATCCTTGATCCTCTTAGAGACTTTGGTAAATATGTCAGTTAATTGTTCATTAGAGTTGACAAGTCTAGGGATGTCTCCAGACTACTTTTTCTCTTATGAAATGATAATCCATCTCAATATGTTTGATCTTCCCATTGAAGACAAGATTAGAGGCAATGTATAATGTTGCTTGGTTGTCATATACAAGGTGCATTTGGGGACTCTTTGAGGAGCTGTTTTAGATATATGAGCTCACAAGTCACTAATGTCATTGCCCTACATTTTTCTTTTCTCTTGATCTTGCCGCAACATTTTGGTTCTTACTTTTCCACAATATTAAATTACCTAGAGCAAGCACACAATACCTTGAACTGGAGTGTCTAGGATGTTAGAATACCTAATAATTTGAGTATTTCCCTAATGTTCTTAATGAGTCCTTTCCCAGGAGTCTTCATAATGCTTTTGACAAGAGAGTTTAAAAATTGACTAATTATGCTTATTGTAAAGGTGATGTCAAGATGAGTCACAATGTGGTAATTTAGCATACTAGTTAACCTTTTGTATCTCCCAGGATCAAAATATGGTCTTCCTTAGTCAAGTACATCTTTGACACTTGGATCCATTGGTTTTTTAGGCTTTTAGCATTTTTCATCCCTAGTCCTTCTAAAATGTTAAAGGGTATATATTCTTTGAAGTATGACCTAACCATCATTGGATTGTGTCACTTTTATACCAAGGAAATATCTTAGGTATCTGAGATGTTTTGTCTGAAAGTTTTGAGCAAGATATTGTTTTAGTTGTACAATACTCTCCTATATGTGATACTAATGTCATCCACATATGCAATGAGATAGATACATTCTTGAGGAGAATGACGATAAAACAGAGAATGATCGACATTACTTCATATCATTCCAAATTGATGGATGATAGTCCAAAAATGTCCAAACCATGCACGAGGTGATTGTTTGAGACCATATAGGGTATTGCGTAAATAAATTACCATATTATATCACTCCTCCTAACCTACAAATCCTAGAGGTTGCTCCATGTAGACTTCTTCATCAAGATCACCATGTAAAAATGCAGTTTTGATGTGAAGTTGGAATAGTCTAGTGGTGAATAGCTGCAATGGAAAAGAAAAGTCAAATGGATGTCATTTTGACAACAAGATAGTGTCAACATAAACTTGGCCATAGATATATTTGTATCATTTGGCAACTAGTTGAACTTAGTGATCAATGTTCCCATTAGGTCGTGTTTGAAGAGTGCACAGCCATCGACATCCAACAATTGATTTGCTAGCTGGTAGAAGAACCAACTCCCGAGTACCACTTCTTTGAACGGCACACATTACATAAAATCACCGCTTGTGGCAACTCTAGGTGAAATAAAACTTCACCTAGAGACTTAGGAATAAGAATAGAAGATATCAAGGACAAACAAGTATACTGTAAGGTAGGAAGCCATCGGCAATTGAGTTTGTATAGTGGGGAGAAGGGTTACGAGTTAAACGTGTATCTTTCCAAGTAGCAATAGGTCAATCATTTTTAAAGGAGACCGGACCTAGTACATGAGATGGTGTTGGGGAAGGATCAAACATGACCTCTACTATACAATGATCTGTCAAAGATGGATTCCACCTATACTAGAATATTAATAGGTCATGAATGACGTTGATATACCTTAAGTAGTGTAGTAGAATCATCTCGAGTCACGGAAGAGTCATCTAGTTTGCGTGAATTGACTAGAAAAGGCGTACTTGTGTTGATTTTGACCATGAGAGAGAAAGTATGACAGTAGTCAAGCACATAAATATGTATATGTCCTTTGGCCACCAACTAAGCTTTAAGGTGATCAACTTCACTGCTAGGTCCAACTTTAACAATAAATCCAACTACAACCAACAATCTTCTTTCCAGAGGGAAGTGGAACAAGCTCCAAAGTGCCATTGCTAGCAAGGGTCTGCAATTCATGAATCATGGCTTGTCATCATCCAGGATGATCATGTGCCTAACAAATAGTTTTAGGAACAATAGTAGCCAGAGAATAAACAAAAGAAGAATATGATGGAGACAAACATTGATATAATAGAATATGAAGTCATGTGAAAGAGTTGGTGGAGAAGGATCCATGACATGGGAAGCTAATGGAGGAGAATTTGGGAAGAGTGGGTCCGTGTCTTGTGTTGGTATGTAAGAAAAGGTGGTGGAGCAATGTCAAATTGGTTTTCATTAGGTTGGAGGTAGATGAAGCTGGAATCATCATAGGACCAAAGGTTGGGACAAGGAGAAATTGTTGACTGGAAAAAGGAGTTTCAATGGAGGACGGGGGAAAAAGGTGTCTCCTCAAAAAATGTGACATCAATTGACATACAATATCTTTTGGTAGTTGGAGAATATCATTTGTATCCTTTTCAAAGGCAATAACATTCTAGAAAAACACATTTAATAGTCTTTGCAGAGAGTTTGTCTAATCCTGGAGAGACATTATGAAAAAAAGTACAATCAAAACACCCTAGGAGAAACATGAAATAAAGGATCATTTGGAAAAATAATGGAGTGAGGAATTTGATTTTGTTAAATATCCAATGAGGATAAGAAGGAAGAAAACTCAAGATATCTTAAGCCAAAAGACAGGACATCGCGAGGTCCCCAAATATATGAATGCGTGGTATAGAAAATTTAGATATACACTTTTCTTTCGGTTTGTTTGGGAAATGATGACCAAACATGTTTTGTTAATTGACATAACACACATTTTGACACTTGAAGTTGCTTAAGACTAGGAGTTATTATCTTCAACTTGGCTAAACTTGGGTGATTCAAATGTTCAAGCAAAAGCTTCGGAGTTAAGGTAACAAAATAGGACACAAATGGGCTTGTTTTGCAGGTAATGAAGTCCTCTTTATTCGTGTCCTTTGCCAATTAGATAGCGTGTATCATGTTCTTTGTTTGCAAAGGAATTAGCATCAAATGTTGCAAAACAATTTAAAGAGTGAGTTATTAGAGAGACTAAATTATTATAAGGACAATGTGGAATGTGCAAGACAGGTTGAGAGAGGAGTACATTACAAGGGAAAGGTATACCCTATAACACTCGACCCTTTAGGCTAGGTACATACACTCAAGAAGCATCTTTATGTAAACTGTACAATACAATAACAATAATAATTTTAATAGTTATACTCGGTTAGTTAGTTAGTCAGTTATAAGTTCTGAGGCACTTGGGGAACCCACCCTCCAAAGCTAGTTATTAAGGGGAGGAATCAAGCACTTTAATACTACATCGAACATTCCATACTACACAGTGTAGAACTTAAATACTCCATGCTACCTAAGTTTCTATCACCACATTGCTCCTTAGAACTAAACTCTTGCCAGCTTTCATTCAAAAGCTAGCTACTAAGGGGGAAGAACCAAGTACTTAAATATTCCACCAAGCATCCCATACTTTTCAATGTGAGAGTTAAGCACCCTATAATACTCAAGTTCGTATCAGCTAGGATTCTCAGTCAGCTATATAAATAGCTAAATCCTTTTTCTTTGTAATCAGTTTTCTGGAAATACAATTTATCTTTTCATCTCTGAAGTTTTCGCTCAATTATATTTTAACTCTTTGAGCAGGGGATTTTGGTGTTGCTGCACAGCTTACAAGGACCATGTCAAAGCGGAATACGGTACTTGATGCGATAACTTATTATTTTTATTTATCAGGATTTGTATTTTTTTTCTAATTATTACTTGATTATTCTATCTGTTTCAACATATATAATAGAAATGCTAATTGTTACTGATTTCAATCCGTATAAATTTAGGGATTCTTGATTTCCATGTTATGTATATAAATAAAGTGGGCTGATAGTTTTTCCTTTCAAGCAATTCATAATAAAAGCAGTTTCAACTATCGGAATGTTATTCAGTCTGATTAATGAAGCGAGGACTAGGAAGTAGGAACATGGTTTAAAATTCTTGCACGCCTGAGTTATAGCTAGATGCAAGATTATTATTATTTTAATAAATGATGGGGGTCGTGAATAAAGTATTTTTAATAATTTTTGGAACAATATTAAATAGTTGTGTGCCAGTTGCTTATTAAGTATATTCTTTATATCAAATTGCATCTTAAACTGAGTTGGAGATGGTTTTATTATGTGCATTGCATGGATATACTTCTAGTGGGATTGGATTTGAGTAAACATATTTTGAATTAAAAAAATTATTTATTCTATCGTTTCCTTATTCAGATTTTTGGGGCACTTGTTTTTGATTAACTTACACTACTGTGGGACATATTCAAATCCCAGCCCTAGCTTCTGCCACTTGTTATGGCTACCACACAGTTGTTTCTATCTCATTATAGTTACTTAAAAGTGATATGAGCTTATAATTATATTCAAAGTATTTGCCCAAAAAATTTGGCTTGAATGAGGTGTTGTTTACCTTATGCCCTTGAGAATTCTTTAAAATGACATGCACTCATTCAAAAGAAGTTGACTTAGATTAAGGTATCCTTCTTCTTAAATGGACATGTTATTCATTTTTTTTTTATCTTATAAGATATTTTATTTTCTATTTAATGTGCTTATAGTTCATTGGAACTCCTCATTGGATGGCTCCAGAAGTTATTCAGGAAAGTCGCTATGATGGAAAGGTACTGTAGTTTCCCAAAATTGTGAACCTTGTTTACTTGGTTGCATTATATTTTTTTCACTGTACTGCATCTCCTCCATGCTTTATTTTCATCTGCCCTTCCTTCTCTTTTGTAGATAGTTCTAAGGTTAGGACATCGGAGAAAAAAGTTGTTGTACTATATTGCCAGAAAACAGAATTTGAATATGTATATTTAAATTTGGCTACAACAGTGTTTAAATTTGGACAAAAAAATTAATTTGACACTGGTGTGGGTTTCAAGATTCTTCTTCCATGCTACCTCATGGATCCCCTTCAAAATGTGAAAGTCCCACCTTTATGTTTTGTTTGCTTGATAATCATTGAACAGTTATTTATTAACGAAGTGGATGAAGGAATTTTATTGAAATGGAAACTACAATATTTTTCATATGTTCGTGAATCAGAAACAGGAATAAATATAAAGCTTTTATTGGAGGTAAGTGATGTTGACAAATAGGAAGTAATTATTATATATGAATAATGATTGGAGTTCATCACTGGTTTAAAATATTAGTCTTCAGAAACTCTTTTAAAATATTGTTTTTGTAGTGTCTGGTGCAGTCTAGTGATAAACTTGAGAACAAACCTCTTCGAAAGATTAAGCAGTGATAAACAATGAAAAAAAAAGCTGTTTAAAGCCTAGTTGATGATGCTTTATGAATTGGAAGATGTTAAAGACAATGACAGTTTAGGCATGTTAGAGTATGTTTCGTATGAAAATTTTCTATGTACTTTGTTAGAGCTGTTAGCGATTACTAATAGCTATATCCTTTATTGCAAGCACTTACCTATAAAATCTTTTGTAAGCTTCTTATTTCAGTAGTGAAGAATGAATACAAATCAATTTGTTATAAAATTATTGAGTTCCTTTCACATGGTATCTAGAGCCAATCTTTTGATGTTCCTCTTCTCAAATTCTAGGGTGCCTCTTAAGCGAGTTCCTCATTGCAAGTTTCTCTTCACGTTGTCTTCTCTTTCCAGTGCCTTCTTCTTTGCAGTGTCTTCTTTTGTTTCCATGGCTTTTGCATCGCAGTCATTTCCAACCTTCACTGCTGAAAAGCTTGATGGCTTGAATTGTCTCCATTAGCAGCAACTTGTTGAACTGGTAAAAATCACATTAGCTATAGTGTTTTGTCGTGAATCACATAGTTCCACCAGGCTATCTCACTGAAGATGATGTACACTTGATTGCATTAATTTGAAGTATGAAGCGTGGGGAGTTGAAGACCAAATGTTACTTGTTTACTCTCTCTAAATTGGTCTTGTGTCAAGTCCTTGGGTTGAGTCACTCCTATGGGGTTTGGGAGAAGATTCATGAATATTTTGGTCCTCGAATAAAACCTCACATGCTTCAAATGCATACTGCAAGACACACAGTTTGTTTGATTCTGAATCAATGGAAGAGTATTTTTAGAAAATGGACTTTAAGAAACCTCACATGCTTCAGATGCATACTGCAATACACAGTTTGTTTGATTCTGAATCAATGGAAGAGTATTTTTAGAAAATGGACTTTAAGAATTGACAAATTCCTTGAAAAAGAACTTTATTTTTCCCTTCACTTTTGGCAAGACACTTGTTGAGATGGAATTCTAGGAAAACTAAATTATTCTTGGCAAATTGACTAACACCTTAACAAGTTTTTAGAAATAGAACAAACATGTAACACATTACTTAGTTTAAAAATCATGTATGAATCATGAGGTGACTTAAATAAAGAGGAACCAACACCATAGATACTATATTGTGGTTCACCAGTCACATGAAAGCTTGCACTAGAATCTGGTATTCAAGAACCATTTCCAATTTCTTGAGAATTTGACTTTGTTAGCATTCACGCCCTTGGCTGAGCAGTGTTTTGAGACTTAGTATTAGAATTAACTAAAGTATTTGAGGTTTTATAGGGTGTGTTAGAATAAGGAATATATTGTTGTGTAGTACGGAGACTTATGAGGCTGATAAGAAGTATCATATCTAGAATGACAAACGTTTGCTATGTGACCAAACTTAAGGCAGATCTAACATTGAAAATTAACAAATTTACCAGCACCACAACCTCTTCCTGAACTGCCACCACGAGTGACTCGACCACTAGAGCCACCGCGATTAGTGAAACAATCACAATTACCACCACCACTGCGACAATACTAGCCAGAGTAGTCTTGAGTATAATTCAGTGAAGGAGATACCAAACCTTGTGTCTCGTAAACATACTGAACAAGAAATGTTTCGTGACCATATAAAGAAGATTCAAGGAATGTGAATTGTTTATTTGCTCAGGGTGAATATAAAGTTAATGGAGGGAATTAAGATCAAGAACTTAACATCAAAACTTCTACTACAACTGACTTTGTGATTATCTTGTACATATTTTAAAGAACTTAAATAAGAAAACGCAGGGCCCTTTATGTTATTTTAGAATCAGTAATATTTTGCTTCTGTACTATTTCTACCACAATGCATTGTTAATCAGAGTCTACAGAAATGCATATTGCTAATGATATTATTTTATATTATATGATGAAATTATTGGACTCACCTCCATTTTGATCAGGTTACATTTATTTAAATATGATTTTCAGGTAGATGTTTGGGCTCTTGGCGTGTCTGCTATTGAAATGGCTGAGGTATATCCAGTGCTAGTGTTTTTAATTCTACATCTTCTGAGTAAATTGTTAGTTTATCCAATGTGCCTTACTTTTTCTTTCGCTTTTTATGCTCCCACCTTGTGCAAGGTATTGTCAATTTAACACTTTCTGAGGTGATTTTAAGCCTATAAGGTGGTCTTAGATTTTCTGGGTTTGATCTTGACCCAACTTCACAAAACTATCTTCTAAGGGGAAATTATCACTCCACTTAAATATTTTTAGCAATATCACTGGTAGATATGAGACTAAACCACAACCCTTGAGATTGTCATTTAGGCAACCCCTAAAGTGGCTGCAACTAAGGTGGGATAGGGCCGACTGCAGTTAAGGTGGCTTTCCAACAGACCCTTTCACGTTCAAGACATCAAGCCTGGAGCATAGAAGATGCAGGTGGCCCAACAATGGATCTAGGATAGGCTTTTGTACTGTCTTAGTTTTTGGGTTTGCATCCCACTTCTATATTCTATTTTTGCCATATCAGTAGATGATTTGAGAGTGAGACTAAACCACCACCTGGAGATTGCAATTAAGGCAATCTCGAAAGATGTCACAACTAAGGCAGGTGAGGGGTGACTTTAATTAAGGCGGCATTGCCAACAGGTGGTGTGGGGAGCTAATTATATTAATTTAAGCCCAAGCACTCTTCTGGATAAACAATATTCTGGGTACTCTTTTACCCCCTCCTCGTTTTTCCTTTCTTCCATGAAGTTGAAGTTTATAGGTGTTATGAAGAAATTTCCTAATCTTTACATGGTTTGGTTATTATTTGTGGGCTGTTATTTACAGTTTCAGACAATGCAATTGGATAAAATTTTTATATTAGATATTTTTCAAATTTCATCCTCATGTTGCATGTCATGCTTAGTGATGCCTAAAATCTGTTACCATAATTTTCAGGGTGTTCCTCCAAGATCTGACGTACATCCAATGAGGGTTAGTAACTTCATACATATTTGGTATTGACTGTTGTTTTATTGATAACGAAGATCTCTTTTGCCCCTGCCTCCTTCTTATAAGTAATTCAACTGGTAATTTATGTTGGTGTTCATAAAATGTTTGGATTATTTGTCATTTCATCTACTGTTTCATGTTTTTCACAGTTAGTTAGGATAAATTTGGATATTTGAATGGGTGAATTAGGAAGGAGAAACATTAGATTAACTGGGATAAGTAGAAGAGTAATTGAATAGGCGAGTTTATAGATATTGTAATATTGGATAACTGTATGGTGAGAGTTACTTTGTGGAATATTGATTAGTCATGAAAGAGGATCTACGTTTTATATTAGAATTCGGAACTAGACTGAACAGTTCTGGTATAGCAGCGTGTAGCGGGGAACTCTAAAATGCTATAGTAGGAAAGTAGTAGGGTAGGCTGCTATATTCGATATTAGAATGCAACTATAATTTATACCACCCATAACTGCACTTAGTAAGTGAGTTTATACTTAATTCAACCTCACAAAACTGACTTGTTAGACACCTGCTCTTAAGATCATAATGGGCAACAAAATCCTTTTATTTTAGAAAATGTTTTATTTAAGTCATCCCAAAATTTCTTAAGCAGAGAAATAAAACTTATAATTTTATCTAATCTCGGGAACCATAGAATGCCACATCTAGGTCATTATCCCAAAAATCAAAATTAGGGTCATTTGACATTGGTACCATCAATGTGATCTGATCCTGGCTATCCTTTTAGAATTCTATGAAAGTACTGACTCCACTACAAATAATTACGACCATCAATCCGTAGGCACCCACCGTATTTGGACCCATAGGAGTAAATTTCGGCTCAACCATTTAGGAAAAACACGAACACAACAACCGGAAAAAAAAAAGTGACTGATTTGTTGGTGTTATGATAACCGGTTTGGAACACACTTTTCTATCTCCCCACTGTCTAATAGTGGGGATATCGAGGCCCCAAGATTAGGAGCTCTTCTTCCAACTTGATTAATCAAATGAATAAATATTATTAATAACGATCATGCTAATCCTCTATTTGTAACAATCACATTCTTTTGGAAAAAGGTATTAAAATTCGATTGAATGAATGTGAAGATTCTAGGGATATTTTTTCCTAATTATTATGGAGATATTATGATATTTTTATCCTAATAATCTCCTATTTACAACAAATAACAATAAAGCAAAAACTTGGAATCACCCAAAAAAGCTTAGTAATTGGTTGTTGTAAAATAAATTTACCATGGAAACACTTTTTAGAATGAGTATCTTACTCCTTCGTTTTTTATTAATAATAAACACGTAGTTATATTGTATTGTTTATTTGGCATTTCTAAGGGCATGATTTTTTCCCGTCTTTTCTTTGACGGGTTCAGTTTATAATAATGTATTTTCTTTTTCTTTTATAATTGTAGGTTTTATTCATGATATCAATTGAACCAGCCCCGATGCTTGAGGATAAAGAGAAATGGTTTGTTTCTGTAGTCTATTGTTATCCAAGCTCTACCTTTACTAATTTTTTAGTGAGTTTCAAGAGTCACCTGTAGATGATCTAGAAAGAAATCGAGTTTAGATAATCCTAATTTTGTTTTTCTATGTGCTATACATTATGTTTTATGTTGTGCTTATTTTGTATTTTTGTAAAGCCAGTAGTGTGTAATTGCATGGTGCAACTCTTCTACTATGCAATTTCTGCCTTTGAACTTTATTGTTATTGAGATGATGTTGAACGGAAACCAGATGTAAATTTGAAAGCATGACTTTCTATCTTGAATTGTATTTTTAGCTAGGTGCTATCTGTTATTAGTTGTATATCTATTCTACATGCTATGAAGTCATGTATAGGCTAGAAACTTATCTATTAACCTACGTAAACAAAAATTTCTTACATTCTTTGTTCCTTCCCACTTCCTAGTCTTGAATATGGCACATCCATTCATATGGTAATACACCGTCGTGTTGAAGTGTAAGAATACCAAGGTTGGTGCATTTAAGGAGGCGAGACTCCATGTACCCAAAATTCATTGTGATTTCCTCTCTTGGTCTTAATGAGATTTCTTTTCTTCACCCAGAAAAAATAATGCTTGGTTGGTTCTTTCTTTGTATAAAGGTATAAAAGGCAGCATAAACTACCCTGATTATATTTGCCTGCTAGGAATGACTCTAAAATCCTATTTTCGTGATCCGGGTGCCAATGTGATATCTTGGTGGTGTATGAGATAGTTTCTCTAATTAGTGATGATATCTTTATGTGATAATGATTTAAATTTGAATTTCTCTCTAGGTCTCTATATTTCCATGATTTTGTTGCGAAGTGCCTAACCAAAGAACCTCGGCTCCGCCCTACTGCATCTGAGATGTTGAAGGTATGCTTAATAATATTTTTTCTAATGAAATTTAATGACTATTATTGAGAGTGAATAAGTTTTTTTTTGAAGCCATCCTTATATGTTAAATAGTTGAAGGAAAATATAACAAGAGAGACAGACAAAGAAGAGATGAAATCAATCCATACTTTGGGAGATTTAACAATATCTTGATAGAAAGAGATGGCGAAATGGCAAGATGGAAAGTTTAGATTGGAGAGGCTTATTATTTGATGCTTTTATTTTGCTGCATTTTATGCTTGGTATATAATTTAAAGTATTAACTTTTCTTTGAATGTATATTTACTTTTACTGCAAATTTCACTCTTTTCCCCTGCGAGATGCTTAAATTGCACTACCTTTCCCTCTTATTTTACTCTCGAGAGAGATTTAGTCCATAAAGTTTAGTTCATTTTGATGTGATTGAACATTAGCTTCTTGGGGGTCCATTTTGATGTAATTGAACATTAGCCTCGTGAGGGTGTTTGAATAGCGTTTTTTAGACTGTTTTGGAAAATTTTCACAAGCTTCATCAATTAGGCGATGATGGGGGACATCTAAAGATTTTGGATTGGTTCACCATCTTTTCTTCAAAAAAGCAAAAGGTTGCTTCATGTAGACTTCTTCATAAAGATCACCATAAAATAAATGCATTTTCTATGTCAGGCTAAAATAGAGTTCAGTGGTGAATAGTGGCAAGGCAAAAGAGAAGTCAAATAGATGTCATTTTTGCAATAGGAGATAAAGTGTAAGTATAATCTTCACCATAGATTTTTGTGTTTCCTTTGGCAACCAACCAAGCATTATAGCAATCGATATTACCATGAGGTCCTTTTCAAGTGTGTGGACCACAAGCATGCAACAACTGATTTGCTAGCTGGAAGAGGAGCCAATTTCTAAGTACCATTACTTTGAAAGACACATCTCATCAATCAGTTGTTGCCACTTTGGGTTAGATAAACGTCTGGAAACCTAGGAATGGGAATAGAAGATGACGAATAAAAACAAGTAGAATGTATGGTGGAAAGCCAATGATAATTGAGGTTTATATAATGTGAAGGGTTAGGACGTGTACCTCTTTGAGTAATAATAGGTCAATCGTTATCAGTGGGGACTAGATTCAGTAGGAAATAGTGTCGAGGAAGGATTCGACATGACTGCCACTATATTGTTATCTATTGAAGATGGGTGTCGTATTGGAATTTCACTCCTTGAATGATGTAATTATACCTAAAGAGGTGTGGGGGAAACATCGTGAGTTATGGGTGAGTTATGGCAGAGTAATCTGGTGGTGATGAAGATTGGCATTGGGGAAAGTGATTAGAAGGAACAAGTGTATAGTATGAAACGAACTCAAAAGAGGAGATGTTAGCAGACACAGTACCTATGAAGATCAGGAGAGAAAAATCAATACCCTTTTTAAGAAGGATGATATCCCACAAAGACACATTTGAGCAACCGAGGAGAAAGTTGATCTCAACCAGATTTTAAGTTCCTGTGATTTAAGTTATATGTAAATTTTATTATACATATAATCCTCATTGGATTAATCAACACCCACTAATTGAGATGAAAGTTTCTGATATTTTTCATAACTGATTTTTTTCTCAATATGATATGTTCTTTAGTTTCACCTATTAAACCAGAGAGTTAAACTTGATTCTTGTTATGACTTGAAAACAATAATAAACAAAATGTGAATGATTATATAAGGTGTTTCAAAACTCAACATCAACACAGTATATGATAAGTAAAATAATAACGAATTGTAAGACGGACTGGTTATCTAGAATTACTACATTAATCCTTTGAGCAATGGCTGATCAAGCATGAGCTTTTTTTTTGGCTGGTTTTACTATGTGACTAGAAAACTCCAGACATATGCCTCCATTTGTTTTCAAACCAATTTGATTTGCTCATATCTAGTTTGTAATGGAATATTTAAACTTTTTTCAATGCTGTATTTTGTATCAAATAAAAGTTCTTTTCTATTGCTGTGTAGCACAAATTCTTTGAAAAGTGGAAAACTGGATCTGCTGCAATATTGCCAAAATTAGAGAAGGCAAGGGAAATCAGGGCTTCAATGGCTTTGCAGGTGCAAACACTTGCTCCAGCAGCATCAGAAGATCAGGTATCCCTCCCTCTCATGCACGTCTACACAGCTTGTTCCATCTATCTACTACATTTTAAAACTCAATGAAAAAAGTTAATTTCGATATGAAACACAAGTTCTTAATCTGAAGTAGCCCATGTTAGTCTCAGAGATTGAAGAATATGGAATGTTATTCCTTGATTTAGGGGATACAATCTGTTATGGAATGTTCCTAAAATAACTAAACATGTTCTTGTTTTCGTTTTTTCTTCAGTTAGCTTCAAAACCAAATGATGAATACGGAGACACTGTTCCATCCAGACCTCATAACATTGGTGTTGAGGGGGCTGCTGATCTGTCATCACATGGCACTATGAGGAAGCTACGTAAGGTGGAAGATGTAGACATGGGTGAGGGTATGTGATTCTTGCATTTTATGTGTGGATTGGCAATTTTTTTCTCAATTTTGAGTATCGCCTATTGTTAGAATTTTTGCGGTGCATGTTAATGTGCGTCTAAAAAACTGTTTCTGGTATTATTAATAGATGAGGTGCATGTGTATGTGTGTCTAAAAAGCTTTTTCTGATATTATTCATAGAGGAGCACACTCTTAAATAGAATACAAAGACTTAATAACTGAAAATCCAAATTTATGATGGATTTAATCTATTCTTACAATTCAAGATCCATGATCCTATATAATAAATATAAAATATACTGTCAGCCTATTAATCCTCCCAATTGTGGAATATAACTAAATCTCCTAATTATGTAATTAAAACCGTACAAAGAAATATTAACTGCAGCATAAATCATGGGATTCTGATAATGTTTATGTATGAGAATCTCTTGGAAGTCAACTATTATATATAACATGTTTCTTTAATGGTGTCTGAATGTTTATCTTACTTTTGTACCTCTTCCAACTGAACAATTTTTTATGGGTTTTCCCTGGATGTCGTGCTTACTGCGGTTTATAATTGCTTGGTTTTGATTGTTAAGATTTCATGCATTGACAAATAATATAGCAAAATACTCATATAAGGCTTGGACTATCCTTCCCTTTTAGCTAGCTTTTGGAGTTGTATTAAGCCCTATTCTTTTCTAATAATTGTATTATTCATTGTTCAAGTACTATGATTTTTCTGAAATGTTCCTGAATAATCTGGGTGGTATGTAAACATAAAGACTTTTCTTGTTACGCCACATGAGTTACAGACTCCATAGGATGTAACATGAAAACCGATGTGGTTGGGGGTTACTGGGGTAAATCCTGTACTCAAGTTCCCTAATCCTTATTCTTCCATCTGCCTATTATGGCCTGGCATATGATTGGGAGAGAAAATAGGGAATGGTTTTTAATTTTCTCTTTAGTTGAAAAGACAAAATGAAAAGAAAAGGCACGGTATGGTAAGAAAGAAAACTGTAGAAACAAAGAGTTCACAATTTTATCTTCATTTCTAAATTCGCCTACCATTTTCTTCCATTAATCCATACAAAGGATTAGATTTCTAATTTATTTCTTTTCTTATACAGTTCTTAAATTTGTTGAAATGGAAGCCCTTGTTCTTGTTTTATTTAGGAGTTAATATTATGATTTATGTGGATTATTGCCAGGCAACTTTGGCACTGTTATAGTCCATGCCGATGAGTTACATCAGGAGACTACACAATATGCAGATTCTGCAGTTTCCGACTCTGCTGTACCCAGTGGCACAGGAGGCAGATTGGCTAAATCTGGGTACTTACCTGTCTATTTACCGTCACCACCTATATTTTTGAAGAAAGTGTTTTTCTTTTATTCTCTCGCTCTGATTTTCAGACAGTCTTTGCAAATTTGTGAAATGTACTTCATTTTCATATTATAGTCCGTCCCTCTCTTTTCCTTTTCATTTCGCATGTCTTAATGTAGTCTGCTTTCTTTATGGATAATCTTTTAGGATTGAGAATCAGAAAGTTGATTTTACGAACACCGCCTCTTTTAGAGGATCTAGTGGTCCTACCAATGCTATTCAATCATCTGATTCGACTGAGCAGAGCCTCAAAATCAAAGGCAGTTACCGTGCACCAGCTATGGGTAGTGACATATTCAGGAGTGAAACTGGCAGTCGTAAAGCATTTGCTTTACAAGATAAGGTATTTTTGTGATTTGATTTGTGCATCGGACGTCAAACCGTATTCTGTAAGGGATATCCCTCAGTTGCCTCTAGCGTTTTAAGAAGTATATCTTCCTGCGTCCTTTGTTTTGCAGATTTCTAGCCCTTTTCATTTCCTTGAATTAATTGTCCCTTCAATTATGTATATATTGTCCATCATGAATGTCTTGTGTGATTGCAGTGTCAGACTTACCTTTTTACTTCAATTTCTGTGCTAATGCAGCTTTGGTCCATTTATGCTGCTGGTAATACTGTGCCTATCCCATTCTTAAGGGCAACGGATATATCACCCATTGCTCTCTTGTCAGACAATGTACTTGGTGGCCTGCAACAGGATACTGGTGGAACTGGAACAGTGGAAGCATTGCAAGAGCTCTTCAGTGGTGATGGACAGTCCAAGAAGGGCCGCAGAGGACTAAATGAGGTAACTTTGTGTGTTGTGCCAATGTGTGGATGTATGTATACTTGCAGTACACTTGTTATGGCCATTTATGTTGGTTTGCCAATTGATGCAGCAGATGCCTCTTCCTCCAAGCATTTACCAAAGGTTGACATCAAGTTCTACACTTATGAATTTGGCTCAGGCTTTAGCTTACCATAAGATGTATGTCTCTTAAAACTTTGATCAGCAAAACTTTCACCATTTCTACGTGAACAAAATTATATTCATTTATTTGTGCAAATGCGTAACTATGAGAACTGTACAAGATTTCACGTATGGGCGTGTCAATTAAGCACACAATTTTAGGTCTCTTGATATCTGATGTAGTGATTCCTTTCAGCTCCTCCTATGCTCATGTTGATTATTCTTTACCTAATTGTTTTACCTGTTGTTAGGTGTTACGAGGATATGCCACTGCAAGAGCTGCAAGCGACCCAGGAGCAGCGGACTATTCAAAATCTCTCTGACACACTTCGAACCATACTTCGGTTATAGGTAGGTAGGATATCTTCTTAAGACTTTTTTCGTCCCCAACCTTTACTGGCCTCACATCACGAAATCATTCTTCTTTTGTCGTACCATTGATATATATATTTATATATATTAAAACTAATCGATGGCAGATAAGCGGCAGCTGCCTGTTATTTATTATACATATTTTTTAGGTGTATGATTGTGTAACTAGTACCCCCAAAGTTTTGACGGTTTCTTTCACTCTTTTTCTTAGTTTATTTAAGTAAACCCTAGAAGAATAGGGTTTTGTAAGCTGCCACCTATTTGTATGTAAATAGTGTATGCATGCCTTTCAACTAACATTGTTGCTCTTATGCACGATGTAGTCACTAGTAGGAGTTTTAAAGGAATGTAAGAATTTTGTGTACCATATTTCAATTGTAAGATTGATGGATGAATGAATGAATTAGTTTCGTTTAGTGGTTACATATTTGTTTCATTAATCAGGATTTGAAAGATCTCTGTTTAAGTTTACATGAGGGATTTGTTGTTAATTATTGATAATCTTCTCTTAGAGAACCTTTGACCTTTTTTTTTTGAAGTTCTAAAACATGACATTTGTCAATTGAAAAAAAAAAAATGACCAGATCTGTTCAAAAACTATAATGGCTATTTTAATGTTTCCTCATCGTCCTCACTGTACCCACTTGTGTTTGTTTTCGTTGGACTCGTGCCATATTTAAGGTAATGATTAGTGGCTTATCAAGCTTAACTGGTCAAATGGCAATTGGACCAAGCATTTTTAATTTTGAAGATTCCTGTATTCTTAGATCTCAGATTATTAGTATAAAATATAATCTAAAAACCAAAGGTCGGACTATGAAAGGCAATTTTTTAGGACAGTTGAGATTTCTTAATTTCAACTGGTTTTGTAGTAAAAGTACGTTTGAAAATAATTAATGTGTTTCAGATAGGTGTTGAAATTTATTAATATTTTCTAAAAGAAAAATAGTTCTCATTTAACTTCAACTTCAAAGATACTTTTTTGTAAAATTTATTTTATATCATCGGATTGCAATTCCGGAAGAGTTTAGAAAGGTTTACTGTGCATTACAGAACAACTTAACAACTTGGGTGTGGGAGATTATTTTGGATTGTGTTTTCGGTTACATGTATTGTACAACAAATGGATGGTATGAGGGTTATTCTGGAATCCAGCACTTTCTAGAATATGAAATTCAAAATTATGTAAAAGGATCGTATAATTGCGAAATATATATTCTGAAAATTGTGTTTTCTGAATTAAGTACTCCAAAATGTTATTTACACTGCTTTTAACATCGATGGGGTCCTGGGTATATCTCCTCATGCTTGTTTGAATATACATAGAAGTTCTTCACAGCGTGTTTATATGATCTTTTACAGTAAGAACTTTAAAAATGTAAATAAACTTAACTTATTTATAAATTGAAATTAATTTATATATAACTTAAAAGTAAAGTTTTCTTGAAAAAGAAAAAACTCATCCAGTTTACATTGTCTGAAAGCAAAATAACAAGTGCTTCTACAATCAAATGAAGACTATATCCGGGATCATAACTAGCACCACCGACATAAAATTGAGAACATGTTAAAAATGAAAATGGGTAAAATTTATAATTTTTTCTATTTATAATTTTTCTTATAAAACTCAAAATAATCATTGGTCTTTTTATCTCAATGAAGCTGATATTTTAAAATCCATTAATCATCTGTTATCGCATAAAACATATTATTAAAAAAGATAAAAAGAGATGGATATAAAAAATATGAGGTCTCCAAATTTATATAAGAGAGAAAACCGCTACCTAAAAGCGGAAGAAGAAATTCGTACTTATAAATCCTAAACCCTGAAAAAAACAAACTAATATAAACATGCTCCTTTTATAATGTGATATGTTCTAGGGAAAATACATTGGAGTGAATAATTTAAAGACTGAATATTATTCGAACAGTCAAATTGAAGTGGGTGAGAAAGATTGTCAAACAAAAAGAATTAAAAGGGGAGATTAAGGAAAAAATATATATTAGAACATCTTTGATTTTTTAAAATTATAGATTCCTGCTTGTTTTTAAACTTTATCACACATCATCTTGGTATTGATGGAATCTCAGCCACCCACACACAATTGTGGACCTGAGGGATAAACCCTGCTAGCCCAATAATTATGGCCCAAATTTGCGTCAGTATTTTTATAGGGCCGTGTGAACCAAGGAACTGAGACTTCCTGCACCTGCACCTCCATGCTGACTTCCTGCACCTCCATAATTTTATATATTTCCACTTTAGTCTTTAAGAAAAGACAAAAATACCTTTCAACATATTCAATTTTTTTTTTCGGATTGTAAGTATTTATGGTTTGTACAATCGGTAATGCATTTAAAAAAATTAATTTAATATGTGTTGTGACTGTAACACCACCCACCCAATCATATAATTAAATAAAGAGTCTTTTTTTCTCATTTCAAGTTCCAAATTTATTTTAAATGAAGGTAATGAGTATATTAAAAAAACGATCAAAAGAAGTACTGATATATTCTATAACAGAGTCTCGGAAAATAACCAATATCTTTTCAGCCTTTATCATTTTTTTAGGTTCATTAGGGTTATTGTTGGTTGCAATTTCCAGTTATCTCGGTATGGATCTTTTCTTTTTTTCTGAGGAAATTAGTAATTTTCCATTTATTCCACAAGGGGCAACGAGGGCTTTTTATGGAATTGGGGGTCTCTTTATTAGTTTTTATTTGTGGTGGATTATTTGGTGTCTATTTTGCTTCTTTATATTTATTAAATAAAGAATCTCTTCTGCTGCTCTAAATTTTTATGTTAAAACATTCACTCCTCTTTTTTCATTTCAAATTCAATTAAAATAAAAACTAAACTAATTAAATTAAGGCAAATAAAGAGTAAAATTAAGGTAAATGAGGAGTATAAAGTTCACTTCTTGATTGGATTTCATTTCAAATTCAATTAAAATAAAATAAAATAAATTAGTTTAGTTTTATTTTAATTTAATTTTAATTTATTTTAGTATCTATAAGTCACACCTTTTTTTCAAATTCAATTAAAATAAAATTAATTAATTAAATTAATTTAGTTTTATTTTAATTTAATTTTAGTTTAGTCTAGTCTTTGTAAGTCACATCTTTTTTCAAATTCAATTAAAATAAAATAAAATAATTTAGTTTTATTTTAATTTAATTTTAGTTTAGTCTTTATAAGTCACACCTTTTTTTTTATAGTTACAATCAATAAGTAAACTTACATAGACTCTCATTTGCCTTAATTTAATTAGTTTAGTTTTATTTTAAGTGAATTTGAAATGAAACCAATCAAGAAAGAGGAGTGAATATTTCAGGATAACAATCTAAGAGACTCTTTCTTTTAGAGCAGCAGCAGATACTCTTTATTTAATTGGTATAAGGGAGCACAATAGACTCTTCATTTAAAGTGAGGTTGGAACAATAGACTCTTCATTTAAAGTAGGGTTGGAACTTTGAATGAGAACAAGCATAACCATCAAAATAGACTCTTCATTTAATTATATGATTGGATGGTGTTTGTTGACAACACATATTAAATTAATTTTTTTTAAGTGCATTACCATTGTACAAACCAAACCGTAATACAATTTATAAATACATTACAGGGTTGTACAACCCCTCATACAAAAAAATTAAATACATTACGGGCATTACGAGTTTTACAGACTGTAATACATTTAAAAAAATTTATATTTGGGGTTTGTACAACCCACAATGTAAAAGGTGCAGAAAAAATAATTGCAAGTTGTACAATCCGCAATGATAATATTTTTTAATTGCATTACGATTTGTACAATCCGTAAAAAGAAAAAAAAATATTTTTTAGTTATATTACGATTTCTACAATCCGTGAAAAGAACAAAAAATTAAATTTGTCAAAAGGTATTTTCGTCTTTTTGCTCAAGACTAAAATGGAAATATACAAAATTATGAAGGTGCAAGAAGTCAGTATGGAGGTGCAGGAAGAATCAGTTAGAAATTGAGCATAAAGGATTTATTTGGACTCAAATATAAAAGCCTGTATGTTTTGGGCTAAGAAACAAAGGACAGAGTGATTCTTCCTGCACCTCCATATTTTTTCAAAATTCCCATTTTGGACATAATGAAAAGACTAAAATGTCCTTCGTCTACAACCCATAGTGTAAAAATTTTGAAACACATTGCGGGTTTTACAACCCGCGTTTGTAGAACCCGCAATGCGTTTTTTCAAATTTTTACATTACGGGTTCTACAACCCGCAATGCATTTAAAATATTTTTTGTCAATCCGCAAAAAAGATTAATTTATTTTTATAAATACTAAAAGTTATTTATAAAAATATTTTTTTTTTTACTTTTTATTATAAGAAAAAGTAAAATTATGTTAAAAACAAATTACAAAATTTTGTGGCCTTGATCAGGATCAAACTGAAAACCTTTACTCCGTAAGACTAAGGTAATAACCACTACACCATAACAATTGCTGGTTGTACAACTTGCAAAACAAAACAATTTATAAAATTGCAAGTTACAAAATTTTTTTTAAATGTATTATGGGTTGTACAACCCGCAATGTAAAAATACAAAATTTTTTTAAAATGTATTATGTGTTGTACAATCCACAATGTAAAAATTTTAAAAAACACATTGCGTGTTCTATAACCCACAATGTGTTTCAAAATTTTTACACCATAAATTGTAGACGAAAAACATTTTGGTCTTTTCATTATGTCCAAAATGGAAATTTTGAAAAACTATGGAGTTCCAGGAAGTCGTCATGGAGGTGCAGGAAGAATCACTCTAAAGAGCAGGAATCTTATGATTAAGAGGAAGCAAATAAATCATGATTCAAAACCCATGGCTATAACACCCAAAAGGACATCAATATGAGTGTTATGAAATATTATAAAGATGAATTAAAAATAGAACATTCTTGTATTTATTCTATTACTTTTGAGTTTTCAATATAAATAAACCATTTAGCACTAAGATTTTTTTAAAAATTTTATTGCATTAACTGCACCTTTAGTCTCACAAATAACTACATTTTATTATTATGTGATTCCAAACTTTAAGTAAATTAGACAATTTAAATATTACAATTGATTTCTTATTTTTCTATTTGAATTTTTTTTAACATGTCAAGTGATACTGCAATACCAAATAAAATACTCATTTACATTAAAACACACCTGTATATAAAATATGTTAATCTTTAAAAAATAAAAAATTCTTTCAACAAAACATTTCTTTTGAAAAATTTAGTATATGTACACAAATTTATCCTTAACCTCATTAAGAAAAAGAAAATAAAAGGAAAAATTAAAATTAATTTTTCCCAAAAATAAATTAAACTTAAAAGATAAGTAATTTTAAAAAATTCTCTTTATTAAAACATTCATAAATAAATTGGTCTAAACATATCCCAAGACTTATTTGAACAAGCATGTTGGAGAGAAAAATAAAAAAGAATTTCCTTTGTAAATTAATTTATATATAAACTAATTTTAATTCATAAAAATAATGTTTTTTTTATCCTAAGAATTCTCACAGAAAATAGTCAAAAGCAAACGGGGAACCAAACATCCTTGTATTGTTATCTGCAATGGCAGTTGCTCCTCTTCGTCTGTGTTATCTCTTCTCAACCCACACAAACCTCAATTTTTCTCTTTTCAAACCCAATGTCTTCTCACTCACTTCATTTTCCCCCTCTCCTTCTTCTTCCCTTTCCCTTTCTCAAAAACACTATCTTTCTCTCCATTCCTGCAGGTGTTCCTCCATCGCCCCCATGTCCACCACCACCTACGAGGTAACATCCATACCCTCCTTCTCTTTCCTCCATCACAAGCAAAACCCAAAACATCAAAATAGTTAAATTCAATTTCTTTCCGAAAAAGAAAAAAAGGGTAGTTGACTATGATATCACTTGTTAGTTAATCTACTTTTTTTTTTTTGTCTCTGGACACTTTTTCACATGCAAATTGCAAATGGGTATTGCATTTAGAGTAATAACATTTGTATCAATGGATGTGTATCTATCTGTACTTGCAATAATGATGGTTATATATGCCTTGCAAGGGTTAATTAATTGTTAAGAATAAATGAATTTGTATGAAATTATCAATCTATACTATGAGGCTAATAGCTATGCTTGGCAAGTACACGTAGTTAAGAGTAAACAAGTGTGCCTATATGCAATTCTCTATGTACATGTGATGTTAATGGTTAAATATACTTCAGAGGTTAATATTGCAGTAGTGTTTAACTTTATTGACATGTTTTATTGATGGTTAGTTGTACCTTAAAAATGGTTAACTGTTGGGGTGGATATTAGATGGACAGTTCCAGACTGGATTTGATAATTTTTCATGCACTTATAGTTCTCTTTTCATCCTTCGAGTTTGATTATATTTGATACTAGCCAGTTACCAAATTCAAAATGCAGTTTTCGGATGGTGCTGCAGAGGTGGAGTTAAGATTAAAAATAGGAGGTTTGGATATCCGAAGCTCCAGAGACATATCCGTTGATACAAACGATACCTCTTTAGCTATCAGAGTGTTGGGGCCAGGAGCTCCTATCACACTTATAGAAACTAATCCTCTTTTTGATAGGATTAAGTCCTCTGAAACAATATGGTTGGTTTGTGTATTTGGAAGTAGTAAAAGAAATTATTCTAGTTTTTGCCTTAGTTGATTTGTCTGAGTTGGACAGGTATATAGATGATGATGAACTTGTTGTGAGCTTCAAGAAACAGGACCCAGATTTGAAATGGCCTGACATCATGGAGTCTTGGGAATCACTTGCTGCAGGATCTTCACAACTTTTGCAAGGAACATCAATTTATCTTGTTGGTGATTCAACAGAAATCAACCAAAAAGTGGCTCACGAGCTGGCAACTGGTCTTGGGTACAATATGAATCTTCTGTCCAGTAAAATATAAATCTTGTTTCCAGTTTTACATAAATCAGTTATCACTTTTGGGAAATATGTTTTCCTGCTGTGGATATAATAAAAATGCTAAGCTAACAACTTAAATCAGCTTTGTAGGATACAAAACTATATCAAAGGATGCCCTTCAATGTTAGATGCTATGATTTGTCTGTAACTTTCATCAATGGGTTATAAATTTTAGAGTTTGGTATTCTTCTCAGGTACACGCCACTTAGCACAAAAGAGTTGCTGGAAACATATACCAAGCAGACTGTGGATTCATGTGAGTGCCATTTCTATCCCTTGCTTCTTAGTGACAGTTTTCTGACAAACACAGGGACTTAAATTTCTCTATGCTAATACTAAAGGTGCTCTGGGATCAATCTTAGGAGTGCCTTCAATGGTGTCTTGCAAAATAAGTTACATCAATTTTATTTACACCTCACTCTAATTGTTGAAATCTATTAAAATAGAGAAATAGGTATAGGATTAATTCCCTTGTGTGTAAATACACATAAAGGGATGTTTATTTATAGATGATAAAAATAACAGAAATAGTAACAAAATAACAGAGAACATGGGCTAAGCCTGTTATATTCAACACTCCCCCTCAAGCTGGTGCATATAAATTGTATGTACCAAGCTTGTTACAAATATAATCAATCCTGGGACCCCTTAAAGATTTGGTGAAAATGTTTGCCAATTGATCATTCGAATTAACAAACTCGGTCTTGATGTCTCCAAATGTAATTTTTTCTCAAACAAAATGACAATCAACTTCAATATGTTTAGTCCTCTCGTGAAAGACGGGATTTGAGCCAATATGAAGAGCAGCCTGATTATCACATATGAGTGTCATTTGAGTGACCTCTCCAAATTGCAATTCTTTTAGTAACTGTTTGAGCCAAATAAGTTCACAGGCAGCTAAGGCCATGGTTCTATATTCAGCTTCAGCACTAGATCTTGCCACAACATGTTGTTTCTTACTCTTCCAAGATATCAAATTACCACTAATAGAAACACAATATCCGGAAGTAGATCTTTTATCTGATGGAGATCCTGCCCAATCCGCATCTGTATAACATACAACTCCAGTATGGTCATTATGACCATATAGTAGGCCTTTTCCAGGAGAACCTTTAATGTACTTCAATATACGAGTAACCGCATTCAAATGATCAACACATGGAGAGTTAAGGAATTGACTCACCACACTAACTGCAAAAGAAATATCAGGACGAGTAACAGTAAGATAATTCAGTTTTCCAACTAATCTTCTATACTTCTCAGGATCTGAGAGGAGCTCCCCCTGACTAGGTAGAAGTTTGGCATTAGGGTCCATGGGTGTCTCAACAGATTTAGAATTCAGTAACCCAGTTTCTTCCAAAAGATCCAATGCATACTTTCTTTGAGAGATAACAATACCATGATTGGATTGTGCTACCTCAATCCCCAAGAAATATCTAAGTTTACCAAGATCTTTGGTCTGAAAATGGTGACAAATATGCTGTTTAAGTTGAGAAATACCATGGTGATCACTACCTGTAAGAACAATGTCATCAACATAGACAACTAGATAGATACACCCAGCATTCGAATGACGATAAAAAACTGAATGATCTGCCTCACTGCGAGTCATACCAATTTCTTTAACAACACTACTAAACTTCCCAAACCAGGCCCTGGGAGACTGTTTGAGACCATATAAAGATTTGCGAAGACGACATACCAATCCAGAAGACTCCCCCTGAGCAACAAAACCTGGAGGTTGCTCCATATAAATTTCTTCCTGCAAATCCCCATTAAGAAAAGCATTTTTGACATCCAGTTGATAAAGAGGTCATCTTTGAAGAGCTGCCATGGCTATAAATAGGCGAACAGACGCCATTTTTGCCACTGGAGAAAAAGTATCACCATAGTCCAAACCAAAAATTTGGGTGTAGCCTTTAGCCACAAGACGAGCTTTGAGACGATCAATAGTGCCATCTGGACCAACTTTGATAGCAAAGACCCACCTGCAACCAACAACAGATTTCCCAGAGGGTAAAGAAACGAGTTCCCAAGTTCCACTGTTCTAAAGAGCACTGAGTTCATCAAGCATAGCTTGACGCCAACCAGGATGAGCTAAAGCATCACCTACAGATTTTGGAATAGACACTGAAGAAATGGATGATAGACAAGCATAAAAAGGTTGAGATAGTCTATGATAGCTCAAGGCAGTATAGTGGGGAGATGGATTACGGGTAGAACGTATATCTTTACGAATGGTAACGGGAAGATCAGGTTCAACTGTCGGAGCCGGAGGGGGCGGAATCTGTGGCACCAGAGGAGAATCACTTGGTGGACGTTGGGAAGTTTGACGACGACTATACACCTTAAGAGGTGGTGAAGGAGGCGACTCAGTAGGAACATTAGACATGACAGCAGGAGAATCACAGACAATTGGAATATGTGTTTGATTAGATGAAGACACAAGAGGAGAAGATGAAGACTTAAAATAAAAAGAAGATTCAATAAAGGTAACATCTGCAGAAATGAAATAACGATTAAGCAAGGGTGAAAAACATTTATATCCTTTTTGAGATCTAGTGAACCCTAAAAAGACACATTTATGTGACCGAGCAGATAATTTATCAAGTCCGGGACTAAAATTGTGAACAAAACATGTAGACCCAAAAACTTTAGGGGGTAATAGATGGAGAGACTCATGAGGAAACAAAATAGAATGAGGAATTTTATTTTCTAAAACTGAAGATGGCATACGATTAATAAGATAACATGCACTAAGAATAACATCACCCCAAAAACATTGAGGAACCCCACCATGAATTAAAAGAGTACGAGTAGTTTCAACAAGATGTCTATTTTTGCGCTCAGCTACCCCATTTTGTTGAGGTGTATAAGCACAAGAGGTTTGGTGAAGAATGCCATGAGATTTCATAAAAGTCGTAAAAGACTGAGAAAGATACTCACGAGCATTATCACTCCGTAAGATTCGAATTGAAACACCAAATTGATTTTTAATCTCATTAAAAAAAGATTGAAATATTGAAAACAACTCAGAACGATTTTTCATTAAAAATAACCAAGTACATCTGGAATAATCATCAATAAAAGTAACAAAATACTGAAATCCTAAATTAGACTTAAGACGACTTGGTCCCCAAATGTCAAAGTGAACTAAGGCAAATGGGGACGAAGCACGTTGAGAGACACTACTAGGAAAAGAACTGCGACTATGTTTCCCTAAAAGACACGACTCACAAGACAAACTGGACAACTTAGATAAACTTGGAACAAGTTGCTGCATCTTGGCAAGACTAGGATGTCCTAACTGAGCATGAAGAAGAGATGGAGAGTCTATGACCATGCTAACATGAGCAGATGTTCGTAAACAGTAAAGACCATGAGACTCACATCCGGTGCCAATCATCTGCCCCGAACTCCGGTCCTGTAAACAAACAGAATCTTTGGTAAAAGAAATAATACAATCAAGAGAACGAGTGAGACGATTGATAGATAATAAATTAAAAGGTGACCCAGGGACATAAAGAACATTGTCAATAGGCAAAGAAGGGAAAAGATGAACAGTACCAACACCATGGGATGAGACCTTAGAACCATTAGCCATGGTGATGGAGGGTAAATGACCAGAGGTAGACAAAGAAGAGAAAAGGGATTTATTACCAGTAATATGATCTGTGGCACCTGAGTCTAGAACCCAAGGACCAAGAGAATTGGAGTGGGTGAGCCCAGCAAAAGAGATACCTGTATGTGCAACAGATGCAGTGGAACCAGAGTTCTGACGATCCTCATACCATTTAAGAAATTCATTGAAAATAGTCGATGGACCTGAGATATTAGATGAAGTAGAATCCATGGTAGAAGGTGGCACAGGAGTTTCTTGGACAACCGCAACAGTTTTAGGAGGACGGCCATGTAAGGCATAACACCTGTCAAATTTGTAGCCAAGTTTGCCACAATGGTCACATTTATGACGCCCTTTGTTTGGCTTTCGAGAACGGGTACGATCATCACGTTGAGATACTAAAGTAGAAGAGTCCTCACCTGAAGTAGATATATCAATGTGGGATTTATCTGGTACACGCATAAGGGTGGAAGAAGTAGAAGTAAGCGTGGGCACAACAGGAGATCCCAAAATCTGATCACGAATAGGAGAATAATCATCAGGAAGTCCATATAAGGCTAACAACATGAAAAACTTGGACCGTTTGCTCTATCTCTTGAGACGGAGTGGATGCAGGAGGCAACAATTCATTAAAATCATGAAAAAGAGCATGGATTTTACTAAGATACTCAGACATTGTACCATCAAGACGTTTCGAAGCAACAAAATGAAGGAGATTTTGACATACTCCATAAAGACGTTGAGTATCATTGGTATATAATAATTTGGCATGCTCCCAAATTTCTGAACACGTCTCATAAGAACAAAAAATTTGTTTCAAAGACGAGTAAATGGTCGATTTGAGAACCATGCATAATTGAGCATCAATTTTCAACCAACGAGAAACCTCATTCTCAGGAACATTAGCAACAGACGTTGTAAGATGATTAACGTAACCTTGACTCTTAAGCCATAACCTAATATCCGAAGCCCAAGTATCATAATTTTTACCATCTAATTTGTCAATTGATAAATGAACATTGACATAATTAGTATAGTGCTCTGGTATAGGAAAAGTAGAGGAGGCGTTGGTAGTTGCGGAAGAATCCATGGAGGAGAGAGAGAAAACGCAAAAAATCAAACATGCTCCGATCAAAATAATAAGGACAGATCCAGAATGCTTGCAGGACGACGATCACAACGGCGGTAATCGCCGCCGGAAAAGTCGCTGGATGCTCCACCATGCGCGGCGGCAGCGGTGACAGTGATCGGAATTAAAACGGCCACTGTAGGCGCGTCGGTGCTTCGATTGACGCGATTCTAAAGGCACAGTAATCGCCTGGATGAGGCGCTTCTGATGGTGGTGTCGCCGACCCAATCGTCGGCGGCGGTGGCGGCGACGGCAAATGTTACGGCAGCGGCAATGGAGGCACTTGAATGAGACGATAAACAGTGGGTTCACCGAAAAAATTTAACCATAACCCTAAGCTCTAGATACCATATTAAAATAGAAAAATAGGTATAGGATTAATTCCCTTGTGTGTAAATACACATAAAAGAATGTTTATTTATAGATGATAAAAATAACAGAAATAGTAACAAAATAACAGAAAATATGTACTAAGCCCGTTATATTTAACACATATTATATCTAATGTGTTTCACATATTTAAAATGAAATAACTATTTTCTATGTCTGACTAATTCTCTCACCTCATTTAAGTATATTTTTGGGTAATCATTATCGCTTATTATCTTTTGTTTTTGTCGTAAGAAAATTCAACTTGATCCCCAGATGTTTTTACATAAAAATAGAGATGACCTTATAAAATTGATGTGTTTTTTTTTTTTCTTACTTTTTGAGTTTTGTGCTCTTTTCATAATATATAGAGAATCTCACTACTAAGATCTTTTTCATCACATTCATTGATAAATTCTTTTATTTAGATCTAAATTTTATTTTTCTTGTTTCCTACACTTCTAGTAAGAACCAAACATATCTATCTCTTATTTTCATTTTCTTTCTTTTCCTACTACATTTTCACTAACCAAGACACCCTTAAAAATATTCCACACAAGAGAATACACCATAATAATATCTAATCACACTTCCACAATAATTCATAACCAAACACCGTCGATTAAAAACACATTTATCACCATTATTAATGCTACATCCCTACAATCGAAGAGATCTATCGAATTAATTGACCAAATTGAAGAACAAGCCACATCCCCTAAAACTTTTGAATTCGATTCCCATGCTTAATCAACAACATGCATTACATCTATACCTTTTTGCAAGAAGAATTCTTGCACAAATCAAGCATTATGGTGGAATAAAAAAAAGTGAATTCGTAAATAAACTTTTAACTTCCATAATGTACTTTCTTGGAAGTATCTAATTAAAATTGTTCTTTCCATAGTATATTCTAAAACGATTTCTGGTCACCGTTAGCAACAAAAATGGCTCATACAACCACAAATAAATAACCAAAGTTTAAAAAATCACCTTAACCCTCACTAGATGCCATGTAAGTAGAACTCTGAACAACTATACAACCACAAATAAATAACCAAAGTTTAAAAAATAAATAATTAGTAACCAGATGGCCATTTAAAAACTGCATTTTATTTTGAATCTTGACCATTCAATATTGTAATCTATATTTGTAATTTTCATTTCTTACAATAAGAATTCCCCATTGTTACTTTTCTAAGAAAATAAAACATTAAACCACAGGCCGAACAAAAAATAGTATGGAAATTTTCCCTACAAAAGGTTGGTACTCAATTTTGAAGCCAAAAAAAGAAAACAAAACATGTTTGACTTGAAGGATGGTACGGCAGTAAGTTCTTAGAGTAACATCATGTTAGGTTCTGTACGAACAGGTGAGTCTCAGACATTCTTGGTTCTGTACAAGTCAAGAGAAATGTAACGTTAAAGAGACCCCCAAGGACTACAAAAATTTCAGAGCACATAGATCAGTCCAGTACACTGAATTATATATTCTGTTGATGCGCCACAATAAAATCATATAACACCGTTCATCAATTTACAGGGATCATGAGAAGATAACAAAGCTAATCTAACTATTACATGGCTGGTGTTTGGCAGATGGACAAACGACTCTACCTGCTCACTAGAGTCCAGGATGTCATCGGGAGCAACATTTACAACATACAACTGGAGACAGTTGAAGAAATTTATGCAGACTTAATGAGTGACAACTAATATAGCCTCCTAATTTCTGATTCATCAGCAGCAACTTCTCACTCATTCTTACAGCCAAGGCATCCACATCTGCATACATGAAACAGCAAACAGGATACAGTAGTGTTTTTATAGAGGATTGACATTCTGCATGATCAAATAAATAGTTTATAAAAACCCTTTTTATTTGGTAAGGAGCAGGTTGCCAGAAAATTTAGACACTCCTAATCTGAAAAAAGATAATAGAACTTGAAGAAAAAAAAAAAAAAAAAAAAAAAGAAAAAAAAAAAACAGAAGTGCAAAGAAAATAATTGGAGAATGAATCACGTGACTTTTAGCCCTATGACAAAGGGTACAAGGAAACTAAGAAAACATGAGAGGAAATTATTCAAAGTTATCTTATAGCAAATAATAGACATAAAAATTTGGTTAAGTGAATCACAAGGTATGGCATGATCCATGTATAGTCAACTTCACCAAATGAGATAAGGCAATTATTGTTGTTGTTGAACAATTTCCATTAAGTGAAATTTTCTTCATAAAACAAAAATGTAAAATTCCTAATGCATTCGTGATTGGATGCAGTTCACTGATTTAAAGAAGTCCAAAAGTCTGAATGAAGATATTACATACCTGCAAGGAGTTAACCATTAACGCTCCATGGACAAATTAACACCTACTGTTTGTGGGGTGACTCGACGATAAATCACCCCCCAAAAAAGAGATCTGAAACTGATTCTTAGAAAAATGGAAAACCAACCGAGTGATCAGAAGGAAACGATCACCAAACGCTAACAAATGCTGACAACCACCTTGTCAAGCTAAGCAAATCTACGCCTTCTTCGTGTACAATTCCAGTCAGCATACTATCTGATCCATTTCATAGTTAGCCACAAATATATCCCTTTCCACAACGTGAAACTCACATCATAACAACATAAGCCATTCATACAACCCGGGCCCATGTTCCACCACACATTGGACAGCCATGTACCCAGCGGCTGATCCACCACACTTCCCGATCATTTGGACTAAGAGAAGGAGATGCATCTGGTGAAGCAAAAGCAGAGGTCTGCCGCTGACATCTCACACACTGCACCACATAAGTAAATAAAATCACAAATAGAAGATGAAGAGAAGATGAAAGACCAGGTAGAAGAATACACACAAGTGTCTTTTACCAATTTAAAAGCATAATCAAATAATAATTTCATTAATTCATTTACAACATTATGATTGACTAGGACAAAAGTCTGGTTCTATACTGACACTGTACCCATCAATACATACATCAGTTGGCACATCAATGTTTTCCAACCAATCTATACAGAGAGGAACCACATTAAAGACATAGTCAAAAAGTTAAGAGACTTGATAGGTTTTAATTACCATGTTATAAATGCAAAACACCCATCAGGTTTGCTGATAAGTAATGTGTTAGAGATTCTGACCGACCACCTTTAATGAGATTTCCTCTTTTAATCACATGTTTTCATTCAGGAAACTCAAACCTAAGACCTTGCTCAAAAAATCTATCGAAGACTGATTGTCACTTTGACAAAGAAAGTCGCGTCCAAAAGATATATACTAGCTTTTTCATTGAAGGGAAATGTTAGAGAAATGATTTGATTACATTAAAAAGGAAGATAGGATATAATTCAATAGGGAAATATCTTACCAAATATTTCCCATTACTAGATATTGACTTTGTTTTTATTATTGTATCACTTTTTCATTATAAACAAGAATACTCATGCGTGTACCCAACAAATGGATTCATTATACTCGTTCTCAATTTCTCTTCTCAACATGGTACTAGAGCAGTACCATCCTCCATTGAAATGTTGTCATTAATCCTTTCAACAAAACCTAAAGTTTGTTTTAATTAGACCAACAACTAGTGGTTAAGACACTTGATATTTATTAACTATTACACTCGTGATAGAGATATCAGACATTCTCTTGGACCAAATACAATATCAGATATGCAGTTTTCACAAGGTAACAGTCTCATAAGTTCAGTAACCAAATAATATACAGAAGAAAGTTGTTTTAGTTTTCTGTTAATGATAGAGCTGAGCTTAAACATTATCCACATTTTATCTAGTGTTTCCTAGATCATAGGGATAAGTTAAGGAAGTAGAAATCAGCCCGAATTTGGTTTCTGCCTTCTGGACAATTGATTAATAAACTTGTTAATTGTTAGCAAAACTTTCTAAGAAAGTGGTACAGAACTACAGATATAAATGTCTATTCCCCCAAACCCTAGATTAAATGTTCGGTAAAGTTCATAGACTAAAGCCTGATGACAGGGATTCCATCTGTTCAGTCTATATCCATCTCAAACTGGTTTTTTACTAATAAGCACTTGTGTTAACCTATAAGAACATGTTACATATCCATCTAAAACTAAAGCGAAGTATATCTACATCTCTTTCATGATATCATATGCAAGCTGGGAATGATAGATATTCATTCAGCAGGTTGAGGGGGAGTGTTTGTATGATATCAAATATACTAACAGAAGCTTCTTGCTAGTAAGATATTAAATGTACTACAAGAAGTTGTTAGAAGCTGTTAGAAGATTCTAGAAATCTTTTGGTAATAATTACTTTAGCGATAGAGTTCTCGATATATAGAGGCTAGGGTTAGAGTTGTCTATACATAGAGGTTGATGTACTGCTTCAATCAATTCAATTGAATAAAAATCTTCTATCATTCAAATTATCCCTTTCAAGTAGTTTTTGTCCAAAGAAATCATCAGTGTGTTTGTTGGATCAAATGATCAACTTGGAAATGTATTAACTAAAAACCTTAAGAGGACCTTGAATTGAATTTATTTGTTCCAAGCTTGGCACATACAATTTGCATGCTCCAACTTGAGGGGGAAAGTGTTAGAATAACTCATGTTAAATAGAATTTATCGAAAAGTTTTTGTGTTTTGTGCTATACCTAGTTTCTAGATAGGACTTTTCCTATTCTCTTTTCTTCCCTCTCATAAATTGTATCTAAAATCTCTAAAGCTATTATAAATATGAGGATCCTAAAAAAGGGAAATTCATTCTCTATTCTTTTGTATTTTTCTCAAGTCTAGTGACTAAAATTCTAATGAAAATTACAAAATTTTGTGGGTTTCACATCTCATTTAATTAGTTCCACACATTGTTTCACAAATTTTAACCAATAGTGAGGAGTGTGTTGCTAGGGCTTTTTCTGTCCCTAGTCTATCCATTCAAAGTGTTATGAACCAAAGAAGCAAAATATTTACATTTGTGTTGGAGAGATACAAGAATATTTTCAATAGAATTTAGAGAATGAAAAATCATTTTATTCTTGCATAAGCATAAAGGCTTTCTGCATATCATCCATAGTTTTGGAGTTGATAGATAGACTTAGAGGAGACCATTCCCTAGGATTATGATATGCATTGCAACTTCCTTGGCATTAACACGCATGAACATTAAATGTATTTTAGCATGGGATGACACACTTCTAAGAATAATGAATGCTCAATCTTTTAATTCAAATAACAAAAATTAATGCAATAATCTTTTGAATTCCTTAATTGATCTAGGTTTTGGAAGAAGTTTCATTGGGCCTGCATAAAACAAAAACCACCCAAATAACCAGCATTTCTAAGTTATGTAACCTTTACAAGCATATATATAGAGAAACCATATAAACAAATGAACAAGATTTCTTTTCCAACCTTGTACCAGACCCCTTCAAGGCCAGTCTTCCATGTTGCAGTAACAACATCCCTTCGCGATCCCATTATTCCAAGATAACCTCCCAAGCCCACAGAAGTATTCAAGCCAAAAGCTGCATCTCTTTCAGACATCCTGCGTTTCCTAGGCCATAAACGATGAGTTCCGTAGTAGACATCACAATGCTCCAATGAGCTGAAATCAAGTGGTTCAGAATTAACTAGTTTAGGTGCATCATTTGCACAATCTACATCCTCCTGATCAGACCAAGGTCCACCAAACATATTCCGTCGGTGCCACTCTTCTGCTGGAGGGTGGAGTTCTAGTTCGCGCAGAAGAAGACCGGCAGCATCTGCACCTCTAGGACGGGGCATATTCTGCAAATTACATTTTTTTTTTTTTTTTGCAGGGAGCATCCACAGAAAGGTTACACATGCAAAAGAAATAAAAGAATATCAAGACATCAAAGATTAACTCCCGATAATCAACATTACCTACATACTCTAAAAAACTGAGCTTTATCACTAAATCAGTTATGAAATTTCACTGTTTACAGGATTCCTCATGTAAAAAAAGGTAGTCATGCAACAATAAAGCCCAACTTAATTATTAACTTTTATGCCATCAAAGAAATTCATTTAGTAGCATAAAAAGAATGAGGTTATTTCATGAAATATCAAGTATAACTAGCTTACGTCGTCTAAGAAATAAGAAATTTAAAAGAAACAGAAAACCATTATGTTACCTGCACATGAGGACCGAGGGATGCTTCCACAACCTCTGGCAGTACAGTATAGTTTCCATCAATATAATGCAGCCGAACCTGAATGTTATTGCTCCCCACTTGAGAGACTGGCAATGGGTGTTGCAGCCCAGCTGTTCTGCGGCATAGATCCATAAGCATCATAAAAAGCACCTTGACCTGCATGGTACATGCATCAGAAAAGTAAAATAACAGCCTATTACTTATCTGCATAGGAAAAAATTGAATTTTCAAAACTATGAACATACATTGTGTAAGATACAAATTACACACAAAAAAGAGTCTTCATATAAGGTGAAATTTTTATTAATTTATACCTCTTCAAAGGTATATCCCTGGCCAGCATTCCCACTACCCAATCTTGAACGACCAGAAGGTACTTCTTCAGCTCCTTTTGCCCCAGCTCGACCAGTTTGACCATCATCAGACTTCACCACTGCTGAAACTGGTTTTGCAATCTCCTCCACCTTGCCAGGGGCAGGAGTATTAGATTGAGGCTTTTGCGTATTTGCATCAGAAGTTCTATTTGCAAGCCCCATATAGCGAGGAAGTTGTGTTCGACGAAAGAAAAAGCAGAAGAGCAGAAGTTGGCATAGCCTGTGAAGGAAATGACAATCCCCAATAAGTCTAACCGCTGGTGTTCCAGGAAATGTTCCTGTATTGATGCTAATAGGCATAAATGTTGAAGGGCCACTGATGGGATTGGGAGTTGGATTGGACCCTCCATCAGTTGTGTTGCTAATCTTGGCAATAGCCCCTTGCACCCAGGTTTGCAACTGAGCACTTCCCATAGAGCTGCTGGTCCCATTTTGACCTCCTGAAAATATTTTATTTATTTCAGTTAGATACATAAATTGCAAAATAAACAACAATGATCAAACTAGTAGAAACTTTTTAAAGCATGTCAGGGTAGTATAGCTGACCATATTCTATAACCATTTGAAGAGAAGCACATAACCTGTGCCTCCTGTTAAATATATGAAAAATATCCAATTAAATCAGACTAATAATTTAGAGTACCTAGGATTAATTCGTAAATATTTCTAAATATTCAATAATTTGTTTCTTTAGTGGATTTCATTTACGAATATAGAATCTAGAATGAGTATATGAATTAGAGTTTATGTCCTTTTTTATCAACTTAGATTAAATTAATACACTGGCAAATAGTTTAAAGCTCTCATTTTCCTCCCTCAATATCAAAAAGCCCCATAATTGCAACACTTGTAAAGTAGATCCGTAATTACGCCACATTGAACTAAATTAAAATATATAAGTACGGATCTATACATTTTTTCCAATTAATTGAAAAGCAGTAAGAATAGGTTACTCCAAATGCATCACAGCATTCTTGGCATGCCAAAATACCAGAGGTTGAGCAACAACAACCAAAAGGGTTGCCTAAAAATTCTTTTTTCCCTCTCCATTGAAAGAGGTTACTCAACACACATTAGTGTAACAAGATATCTATATAGAGACACATTAATTAATAAAACAAACTAAATAAAAGAAAATTTTATCATAAGAACGTTCAAATTAATATATTGACCCTTGTATGTTTTTGAGAATTTTTAAACAGTCCTCATAGTTTTGTCGGAAATAGGAGCATTCAATGATTAAGAAGTAGCTTAGCTACTGTGTATTGATAAGGTATAGGAAATAATGATATTTTAATTGTTCTAAATAGTAGTTATTTAGTATCCATGAAATTGTTATTATGATATATAGATAACCAGCCGGGTGGTATGCTCGCTCAAAAACAAATTCAGAAAATAAAATATTCGTTTCTATCTTCAAAGTTAAGAAAACTATAGTCCCTACATTTTAAAAAATTTATCATTCAGAAGATGGGCTGAACATTAAGAATAATGAACCTACGGGAGTGCATTCACAGTTTTTAAATTATGAGGACCAATTTTAAAACTCATAAATACAAATGAATCTGCAGATCAATTTAAACACCAAAAATTCTTATTTGATAAGTGCACACTGACCCTGAGTTGTTGCAGGCGTTGCTGAACTTTGGGTAGGACTAGCAACCATATTTCGGTTGCTCCCAGTGCCTGCAGTCACCGCATGACTTGCCAATGTGCGACAGAAACTTGCGTAACGTCTCAATCGGGTAATAAAATGTGAAGCTAAATCTAGAACTGAATCCACATAAGCCTGCAAAGAATTGAAACAAATAAGAAAAAGGGATTTATAGAAAAAAAAACACAATAAAATGTATAAAAACTAGTGGATTACACGCCTGGATGTCCACATTTTTTTATGAAAAAATAAAAAATAATGAATACAACTAAATATTTTGATATAACTATTATTGCAATGAAAAATAATTACTCGAATACAAAAGTAAAGTTGTAATATAATATGTATACAAAAAGATAGTAATAAAAATAATTTACTTTTTACTAATTGTCATAATTATACCATAAAAAGACTTTCAAATCTTTCATCATGACTCCTCATTATGGGTAACTTCTTGTAGACCATCGAAACTAAAACGTAGGTTAACGGATATAACGATAAGAAGGGTAAAAGAGGTAAAAGAAATATGTACATGAAAAAAACAGTTACAAAAACTAATCTCCATTAATTGTTATAGTTATCAAAGAATAACATATGAAAGAAGAGCAAGACTAAGAAAAATCCTATACTGACACATTCAAATAGGTTGGCAAGCATCTCTACAAGATGCACAATTATATGCAAGCATCTGTGCTCGTGTGTGACAAAATAGTCCTCAACCATCACAAGAGAAACTAATAGCACGCGATAGCTTCTCATAGCTGCAATGGAACTGACACAGTAAACATTTTGTGGACTATTGCAGAAATCAAACAATTTGCACCATTGCAGAAGACAATTAAATCCCCGTTTAGCCACTCTTCTTTATTACTCATCAGAATTTTGGGGTAACAAAAATTTTCATAACTTTTCCCACATCAGAATGAAGACAAAATTCAAGCGCCCTTAATTCTTCAAAGAGTGATGTACACAGTTAGTGCTTTCTCCCTTCCATGCACTTTCCAGCAAAGCCCCTGCTTTGCCAACAGCCAAACACATTTTTCTAGCATAACATAACCTATGTTGAGTCTGCTCCTTCTAGGCTCTATGTTAATAGTTCATACTCCCAGGTAGTTCCGCCCCTTTTTGCTGCTGCTCCTTCAATGATTTCATTTGATGGTCCAACCATAAAAGTTTATTGTGTAGACGAGAACATAGAAGAGGACCATGTCACTGATGGGGAGGATCCTGTAATGCAGGGTCATAACAAATGACGTGTGGCAGCATGAGAGGGAAAAAGGGAGATATAAGAATCAGAGGAGAAGGGCAAGAATATGGGAGAGGGTGAATGAGGGAGAGCCCGCAATGTATATAGGGAATTGTTGGATGGTTGCTACCACAGGGCAGAGTTTTCTTTGAATTTTCCGTTCTCATTTATGTTTATTTACTACATTTCTGAACTGCAAACAAGGCTAGTTCCTAGAATTTCCCTCTCAATACTACAGTACATTTCAGTTCCTATCACCATCCTCTTTGTTTGCAGTGAGATACATCCTCTTTTCTGGTAGTCTGGCTCTTTTTGCTGCTGACAATCAATTCCAACCCCTCTTTGGTACTACCATGGCATCATCTCAATCACAGTTAACCCAACAGAGCACCTCCTCAATCACAGCCTCCATTTCAGTCAGTTCTCATGATTATTGACTAGTTAACTGTGCCACATATTGATGGCGATTGTACGTCAAGACTATGATTTTTTTATTACCAATGATGACATGCCTTGTAATTTTTTGGTATCATTTTTGGTTTATAAGCATTCATATTTGTGTTGTGCAAAATGTATATCCTGCTAGCATCTTCAAGGTTGGCCATTCAGGACCACGGTCAAGGATTGACAAGTCTAGCAAAGACCAAGCATAGCAAAATGATGTGTGCAAAAACACTAGAAGAGAATCACAACGAAATTATATATTATATATTCAGATGAAGCAAATTACGTAAGCAAGTTCCAAGTTGTAACTAAAGCATACCTGAATACTAGGAATGAGTGCAGGTTCAACAGCCATTGTTTCAGGGTCAATGCTAGATAATGTTTCACCTGATGCTTGCCACGGCTCAGGAACTAAAGCTGACGAGTTTATCAAAGCGGACTCAATTCCTTTCCCAAGCATATCCAATAACAACCTAGCTTGCATATCCAGAACCATCGCCCTCACCTCTTGGGCATTTGACCCTTCCAATAGCCTACACTTTATCCTGTCTAGACTCTGCAATCGTTTAGGACCAAGTTCATTTAGCCAAAAAAAATATCAGTAACACCGATACTATCACATGGCAGTCAAAAAGTACAACAATAAAGAGAAGGAAGTAAAAGAATTGTTGAGATTATAATAAAAATAATAATAATAATAATACAAAATCCCATTTTATGTTGTATCTCAGAAAGATTCCACCCACAGTTAATATGGAACAATTTCTCTCTCACTACAGTTAACTGGAAAAGAATGAAACCACTCTGAAGCTAAAAATGAGAAATTCAAAGAGGAAATTGAAGTAAACTATAAAAACCAATGTCAAAAACGTTGAAAAGGAAATGGTTCAACGGTAACATACAGGACCATACTGTTGCCTGTGCTGAATAGAAGGGAGAGAATGGAAATCCGCATCCAAAACTGCAATAACGCTGTTAAGTGAAACTGAAACCAGGTAAAAAAATGGGTCACTTGCTAACCCGAGTATATATATATGAAACAGTAAACTATATTCTCCTTTCTCTGGCATAAATTTAAACAGAAAAATAGCAAAAGGCCTTGACGAAAGAGCTGCCTTACCAATACCATCCTCAGCAGCACTCTGGGTGCAGCCCACAGCATCCCACCAATCAACTCCAACTAAAAGGCTCCACCAAAACCTGTTTTCGTAACAGATATTAGCATTAGGCAATCAAGTAAAACATTGACGAAAAAAATCACAACTTCCACAACCAGACACGGTAGACAAATAATTGAAGTAGCTGCAAATTTATAGGAATATTAAGAAACACTTAATATATCATATCTAGAAGGGATTAAGGAAATCACCTTTCAGCAATTGCACGTTCCCAAGTTGATGAATTGGCTTTTACTTGACTAATGGGAATAGAAGGAGGGAGAACTCGAATTATTCTTAATATTGTACAACTTTTGCTAGAGTCATGCCAAACAGAAGCTGAACAACAGCTTGTTGAAGAAAAAGCAGGAGCAGCAATTGCAGAGCCAACATTAATCTGATAGTTGTCTACAGGAGTAAAACTTGGACCAGAAAAGACATGGACACCACCTCGAAGGAAAGCAATAGCAATTTCACCACCATGAGCAGAGTAAACAACCCGGGCAAGCGTCCTGACATCACTTGGAAGATCAAACGGATCAAAATTGACCCTTTTCGATTTGTCAGAAACAGACTCAGATGCCTTTTGCACATCAGAAGTCATTCCAATTGCAGGGGATTGATGGTTCTTGAAATCATTTGTTGGAGTTATGCTCAGGTCCACTTTGGACTGCCAAACAGTTTGCATAGGTGATTGACCACCTATGCTGGAAGTAGGATTTCCAAATATAGGATGGAGAACAACATGTTGTAAAGATGATTCCCAACGTTGCACTCTCCACCCTGTAATTGATGGACCCTCATCTGGATCATAAGGGGACATGTATTGCCCTGTACATGTAAAATCAGCTATACATCAATTTTAGTTCAATTATCTGAGCAGCACATAAAACCTATAGTGTAAAATCCTGACAAACTTTTAAATCACAGCCAGTATTGTCACACCATAGAGGACCAAGAACGGTAAGACGGGTACAGGGTGCTTCTATTTTAGCATATCTAAGCTAACGTTGCCCAAGGATGAACAGTGAAACGTTGGAAGACTGTTAGAAGAAGAATGGAACTTGATAATGCTTTATCCAGTCCATTATCATTTATATAACATTTTTTCTTCTAAATTGGGGATGCTTATTTTATTTCACAACAGATTAAGTACATTTTAAATGACAAAATATGACTTTAACCACAATAAAAGAATACTTAAATGCGTTTCACTTACAAATCCCACATTCTAAAAGCAGATTCGGTCAAACAACTGTAACCTTTAAAATGCAGATTAAAGATTTGCACTTGAGAGTTGAAACAAAGACTGCAATATTATTGGAAGGAAATCTTAAACCAAAAGCATACAACAGCAATATAAGGGATTGAAATATTATCACTGTATACATTCATATTAGAATCAGCTTCATACCCTCAACTATCACAACAGCTATCACTGAACCGGCACGAGTTGGATCAAAGGCTACTGCTGTAACACCAGAACCCCAAGTAGTAGTTGCTGCAGATTGAGCAGCAGCCTCAGGACTCACATATGCTGAAAAATTCGAAACTGGTGAGCAATAGAGAGGTACAGCGTCAAGAAGGTTTTGATCTGTCTGTTTTTTCCCTTGCTTAGCTTCAGATAATAGATAATCTTGCCAGCTAAATAAATATGCAGCTAAAGGTGCAAAACCAGCCAAGTTGGGTGGGCTAAGAGGTGGGACAGCACAAGTGGTACTTGTCTTTGGAGCTAACTGGAAACCATTTCCAGGCCCAGGTGTGACCTCCCAAACTACAATGGTGGACGGATTAACAATTGGTACACCTGCTACATGCATGGAACCACTGTCTGTAATGATAGCATCACCAGCCATAATGCCACTGGGCCCACAACCCAAAAGTCCTTTACTAGTGCAAAACCACTTTGGTGTCATGCCATTCTTACTAGGAGGCCACTGGGACCAGTGAAGTTGAACTGAGCCCGATGAGAACACTGAACAAACACACAGAAAATTGGGCCATCTAGCTGGGGAAAAAACAATAGGACACATCAGTTGCACAAGCATAGGACTATTTAATAAATATCTCACAATAATTTAAAACAACATATAAAATGAATGAGCAACAAATATGGAAGACTTGCTCACAATCCTTTTTTCCATGCCAAAACGCAGCATATGGAAATTGATCTCTTCTTTGTTCGTAAGAAAGTTCTATCTAGATATCTCTTTGACAAGCATGCCTCTGCATAAGTTCAATGGGCAGATATTTTTACCAAGCTTCACTCACCTATTAGAGTGAATTACTTCAGTCATGATTAGTTAGTTAGGCCAGTACAGCTGTCACTAAGACAACTGCTTCTGTGAGCTCTATATAAGAGCCTCTTGTAACAGTTTGTAACAACTTCTCATGACAACAGATTCTCTTCTCTCTCTCTCTCACAATGTCACATTTCAATTCTATCACTAAGCAAGGAAAACTTATTGGCAAAAAGTCAAACAATATGAAAGCACTACTTCTAGATATATATTACCACTAGCAACTAACAAAATTGTTCTGGAACAAAAAACAAATGAAAAACCAAAAAATCATTCAAAGCCAATTGAGCCTGTTTCTCAATTGGAAACGGCCTGAATTTTGTGGCTTGGGCATGATGTCAACGGTTCAACCATCCAACAGAGCAACTATACCCCTACTCATGTGCTTAGCTTTCCAATGCATCCAAGAGAAGAAAGTTAAACGGAACACAATGTAAATAGAATAATTGACCTGAAGTTTGAGATTGCTGCGAAAGAAACTTTTCCTCAAATGTCGACTTTGAATTGGCTGGAGCACTTGATTTGGATGATAGCCATCTATACTATTAATTCAAAAAGTAATTGATTCAGATTGAAAATAAAGTAACCAATAATACATTAAACAGACTTAATTCTAACAGTCTGACAAACAATGCCTGAGTTCTTTTTTGCAAAAAAAAAAGGATCCATCTTAGAATTTGAAACTATGGTCTATCTTACAAACAAATGATAAGAGATACAAATACTGAACTAATTGCTCCGAGGGTCAATAATTGAAAAACCATTTTTGAAAACAACCAAACCAGAAAGAGAGACACAGAGAATCCCTATCCCTTAAATAACTACATTTGAGGACAAAATTAGAGAAATAAAATGTTAACTAGACTTTATCAAAAGAACTGTACATAGAATTTGAACATAGCAGTAGAAGACTATCTAACATTATACCGGAGACACCCCTGATAACCACTTTGTTACAACTGCAATATCTTGCCGCCACTCATGCTCACGTTGCCAACAGCTAGTATCATGGACAAGATTAGTGGGCCCCTGAATGGACAAACAATGTGAGTAAATATCCAACACAAGCAAATAAGCGAAAATAGAGAAACCATTAATGGGCAGAGGTGGGCAAATGATCAATTAAATATAATAAATTAAAAGATATGCTAAAACAAGACTAAATGTCTCCAAAGTGAGAAAGTGGGTAAATAAAGAAAGTAAAAGTGTATCCACAATTGATTATAACTGAAGTACCTTGTAAAACTTACCCACTCCAAATCAAGGGTGGATGCACCCAAACTTTCTTACTTAAGAGACAAATACTCAAGAATGTGTGATAGGCACATGAATTGAGAAGCCCTAGGACCGATATAGATAAAACTCACTTACTTGAGAAGGTTGAGTCCAAATAGTTACCCTCCCGTGGAAATTTGCAATCAGCAATGCACGGGGACAAGAGGTTGGGGACCATTCGATGAACTGGACAGAATCACGAGGAGAATCTGCAGAAGTTATAAATACAATAAATTAGAATTCCAAAAGAATAAAAACAAAAAAGATCACATTAAGGAATAGTGTTGTGCCCTTGTTTAATCTAGTCTAGGGTGTGCTTATAAAGGACACAAAAAAGATTATCCCCTATTCAGGAATCAACGAAGCCTTCAACTTGAAACTAGATTTGGAGAGAGACTGAAAACAAAGGGTTTTCACTAAGACGGGATGCATGTGTTGCAATTTTGGCACAGACAAGGAATATGACAAGGAAATAGAAAATAGATGTCATACCACAAGTTCTAAGTTTAAATATATGGGATTGATACTACAAAATAATGGAGAAATTAATGGAAATGTCACATAATATACAAATATAGTGGCTAAGCATACATATATCTAATCCAATCTCGCATGTGCTTGCCAGGGATGCAAAAAAGATTATTAGTGACAAAACAGGTCACAGAAGATGATATTACTTTTGTACCACGTTGAGAAGAGAAAAACTAAAAAGGAATATAATGAATTATGTGTGCTGGGTACTCACAAGTAATCTAACTGATAATGAAGAAGAGATACAATTATAAGGAACAAAATCAATATCTAATAAGAGATATTGGGTATGATATTTTTCCCATCAAATCATATTATATCTCTCTATTTCATGTGTGGAATAATGATTGTCTTTTGTTGTATATCTGTTTATAAAGTTGTTTCTATTGTACCTAGTATATGTCATAGGCAATAGCCTTTATTCTGATTTATCAGAGTTGCATTTCAAATTACTCAAATATATATATACACACATACACACACACACGTATATATATATATATATATATATATATATATATATAAAGATCGGTGAGTTGTGAGGACACACTGATTTTCAAATCCAAAATCTTCTTCTCTAGACCATCAAATCCCACACTCCATTATTTTCCTAAATAAACGGCTATCCCACATTCCCCCTCTGGTCTTTGGGTGTAGATGATTTGTTCATGATGTTTCCCACGCTTGGATAAGTTATATGCTATAGCTATTAAATATGTTTTCTTAGGATACTCTCACCTTCAAAAAGGCTATAAATGTTACTCTCCAAAGTCAAGAAGGTCTTTCATGTTTGTTAATGTCGCCTTTTTTTGAAGAGCCTCCTTTCTTCTTTTCCTCCACACAAGAAGTTGTCTCCCTACAGAAGGTGTTACTGCTTCATTCTTTCCAATTTGTGTACGTACTACAGAAGAAAATCAATCTATTCTCCTACAAGTAGTCCTCCTGCAGTTGTTCCATCCCCTCCCCAAGTATAGTTCAACAATAGATACAAAGAAATGATCCTACACTTGACAAAATAAAGAAATAGAGAACATATATTTTGAGAGCTTGAAAAGGTCTCCCTTAGGTGGTTATATTTATATACATCAGATCTGTGACACAATAATGAGAATGGAAAAAGTAAAGACAAGTAGTCCTAGGTACAGATAGGTACTAAAAAATAGCTTTTTGAATAAAACTTACTAGGCCTACTCTGAAGCTATCTTCTTAGCCTACTTTGAACCTATTCTAACACCTAGATAATCTTCTTACTCATGTCCTTCACCATTAGACAACCTTATTGTGAAGCCTAATAATGACAATGTTGGCTAGTTCATTGCCCTTAGGAAAGGTATTCGATCTACTCAAAACCCTCACCCTATGATGTCACCCAGTTTGCAATTTTTAGGGAAAAACGTATAACTATGTTTTCACGTATCTCAACCCACAGTGCTCCGATTGCAACAAAACCACAACGAGAGGAAAGATGACACTCTAAATCGCAATTTAGACATATAAATCACATAAAAAAGATTAGTAAAACATGAAATATGAGAATAAGAAAATTTGGGCAGATTCTAGAAAACTAGCAATGGTGAAGAGATAAACAAGGGTTAGATCGGAATAAAAAAAAGGATGCACAAACAATATGACGTTTGATAAGCCCTTAAGATCGCCATAAGAATTTTCAATGAAATTCTTGATAAGATTAATTGATTCAACGAAAAACCCTAAATGAAGATTTCTCACGTCTCAGAATAATAACATCCAAAATCTGACTTTTCATTAATCTCCAAATGATTTATAGAAATTAGGTCAAAAGTACTAAAATGCGTATAAAAGATAAATAAATTGTCAACATCACAAGCATAGATAAAATTACTTTGTGGTTAATTGAGACCAAAAGAAACACAAGGTCTTGGTCTCAAAACCAGCCACCAACATTTTATTATAACTATTATTATTTTATTTTTATAAATGTCTAAGTCACTATTGGCCTTCAATGATTAGTACAGTTTGAATTATCTTGGTCTCTAGATCCTTCTCATTAGGTGCAGCTTCAAAGATTGTTGCCACCACTTGTTGTAAAGACTCTACCTTCTTAGCCCTAGTTCTAGTTATAGGCCCTTCAAGTATTGCATTGAACCTTGATCAACTTCACTGTCCTCATCATTTGAATGTGACACGTCTAATGTGGGTATTGGTGATGTTTTGATGCAAGAGGGTCATCCAATTGCTTATGGGACTGCCCTAAACTATCCCACTTATGATAAGGAAATGTATGCACTAGTAAGATCTTTAAAAACTTGGTAGCATTATCTCTTACCAAAAGAATTTGTAATTCACAGTGATCATGAGTCCTTAAAGTACTTAAAGGGCCAAGAGTCCTTAAAGTACTTAAAGGGCCAAGGAAAGTTAAATAAAAGACATGCAAAATGGGTAGAGTTTTTAGAACAGTTTCCTTATGTCATAAAACATAAAAAGGGAGAGGGAACATTGTTGTTTATGCATTCTCTAGAAGATACACATTACTTTCTACCCTTGAAACTAAAAATTTTGGACTTGAGCCTTTGAAAGAAATGTATTTGCAAGATTTTGAATTTTTTGAAATATATGCTAACTGTGAAAAAGTGTCTCAAAATGGATACTTCAAGCATAATTGTTACTTGTTCAAAGAGAAAAGATTGTGTGTGCCTAAGTGTTCCATAAGGAATTTGTTGGTGAAAGAAGCCCATAAAGGTAGTTTTATGGGACATTTTGGGATCTAAAAGACTTTTGAAACATTGCATGAGCGTTTTTATTAGTCCCATATGAAATGCGATGTGCATAAATTTTGTCAACAATGCATTGTTTGTAAAAAGGCAAAATCAAAAGTGATGTCACATGGATTATATACTTCCCTACCTGTTCCTGATTTTCCTTGGATTGATATATCTATCAACTTTGTTTTGGGTTTGCCGAGAACAAAGGATGGCAAAGATTCTATTATTGTGGTTGTTGACATGTTTTAAAAATGGCACATTTTATACCATGTAAAAAGGTTGATGATGCAGGCCATGTAGCTAACTTGTTTTTCAGGAAGTTGTTCGACTTCATGGACTATCTAGGAGCATTGTAAGTGATACGAACACCAAGTTCCTAAGTCATTTTTGAAGAACATTGTGGGGTAAATTGGGTACTAAATTACTTTTCTTTACTATTTTTCATCCACAAACCAATGGACAAATTGAGGTAGTGAATAGAACTTTAGGCACTTTGCTTAGGTCTGTTTAAAAAAAAAAAACTTAAATTTTGGGAGGAACATTTGCCCCATGTAGGGTTTGCATATAATAGGATTGTCCATGGCACAACTAACTATTCACCTTTTGAAATTGTGTATGGGTTTAATCCTCTAACACCACTTAACTTGTTGCCTATGCCTAACATTTCTGAATTTAAGCATAAAGATGCACATGCTAAGGCTGAATATGTGAAGAAGCTACATGAACAAGTGAAAGCTCAAACTGAAAAGAAAATTGAGAATTATGCCAAGCAAGCCAACAAGGGCAGAAAGAAATTTATTTCTGAACCTGGTGATTGGGTTTGGGTACATATGAGAAAGGCAAGGTTCCCTGAACAAAGGAAGTCCAAACTTCAGCCTAAGGGAGATGGATCATTCCAAGTCCTTGAAAGGATCAATGATAATGCTTACAAAATTGATCTACCCTGTCAGTATGGTGTAAGTTCTTCTTTTAATGTAGTTGACTTGACTTCTTCTGGTGTAGGAGATGAATTAACAAATTTGAGGACAAATTCTCCCCAAGAAGGCGGGAATGATGAGGATAGTGAAGTTAAGACCTTGAGCTTCTTTTGGTCTCAATTAACCACAAAGTCATTTTATCTATGCTTGTAATGTTGACAATTTATTTATCTTTTATACGCATTTTAGTACTTCAGACCTAATTTGTATAAATCATTTAGAGATTAATGAAAAGACAGATTTTGGATGTTATTACTTTGAGACTTGAGAAATCCTCTGTTAAGGTTCTTCGTTGAATCAATTGATCTTTATCAAGAATTTCACTGAAAATTCTTGTGGTAATCTTAAGGGCTTATCAAACGTCATACTGTTTGTGTCGCCCATCCTTTTTCCATATTCCGATCTAACCCTTGTTTATCTCTTCCACATTGCTAATTTTCCAGAATCTGCCAAATTTTCTTATTCTCATATCTCATGTTTTACTAATCCTTTTTCTGTGATTTATATGTATAAATTGCGATTTAGAGTGTCATCTTTACTCTCGTTGTGGTTTCGTTGCAATCGGAGCATTGTGGGTTGAGATATGTGAAAACGATAATTATACGTTTCTGCCTCAAAATTGCACACGAGGTCACATCACCCTATTTACAATTTTTTGAGTTATCACCATTTATCTCCTTCCTATGCCTGCTTTGTTTTCTCTCTGTCTTTTGTCATTGCTCCTAGAGATGTGTATGCTAGATTTCATCATCCTAAATGGCAACAAGCAATGATTGTTGAAATACAGGATCTTAAGCATAGTGGTACATAGAGCTAGTTCCTCTTGCTCCTCATAATAAATCTCTTTTTTTGAAAATAGGTTTATCCCATTAAAGTTGGGCCAAATGGTAAAGTTGATAATCTTAGAGCTAGGCCAGTGGCAAAGGGATACACTCAAATCTATAGCCTTGATTATGGTGATACCTTCTCTCTTGTGACCAAAATCACCATTTTTTAACTTTTCTTGCTTGTGGTTGTCATTCGCCACTAGTCCTGTTATTAAATTGACATTAAAAATGTCTTTCTTCATGGAAAGCTAGAAGATGACATTGACATGGAGAAACCTCCTAGGTTTGTTGCTTGGGAGAATCTAGCTTAGCTTACAAATTGTAGATATCTTTCCATGGTCTCAAACAATTTCCTCGAGCTTGGTGTGGAAAGTTTAGTCATGTAGTATAGGATTTTGGGTCAAAACAAAGTGAAGCAAATCACTCAGTGTTCTATTCTCGTAGGCAATGTGTCTACCTAGTTGTTTATGTTGATGAAATATTACAAGGAACGATGCTAACAGAATTTCACAATTGAAAATGCAATTATACAGCTACTTTCAAACCAAAGATCTTGTTTGCCTAAAATACTTCCTTAGTATCGAGGTGGCTCAATCAAAGTAAGGCAAGGAAAAAAAACGGAAATCATAAAACATACATGGTCTCTAAAAATTACGAGAGGTAAATGTTAAGATCTTAACTCACTGTATAACCTAAAATCAAAATAGTGTTATTATTAGTTGATTCCAAATGATAGTATTGGATATCCCGGTATAGCATAAGCTATATGCCAGCAACGCACAAGAACTTCAAAAAAATTCACCAGTCTAAAACTTCACAGTTGCTCAGGCTGTTTTGCCATTAAATACATCAAATGGCAAAGCTGAAGGATCCAAGCTTAACAAATGAAGCAATGACATCAAAATACCTGCTATGACATTGAAAACTGCACATTCAGTCGGCCTCTCTGGGATCACAATATGAATAGGGATCCAAAATGGTGGATTAGCCGTTGAACTACGAAAAAAAGAAAAGTACCAACAAGCATTACACATTGGCAATAAAACCAAACACAAGTGCCAGCGAACCAATGAAATGAGCAATAGATACATGAATGAGAGAGCAAGAGAACATCTGTTCTAGTTTGTAAAATTAAAGCTATGTTTGACCTTAGAAAAAATATAGAGGAACCTTTAATAAATGATATGGGCTTCAAACAAAATTAAGTTAAGCTAACCTAGAACATGAATGAGCCAGTTGTATTTCCGGTACAGTCAAAATTCAGGTCATTTAAACTAAATGGTCTGTTCATAACTTTTATCTTCTACTATTTTTTTAAGCTTTCTTTAAAAGATATGATTTATGAAGTCTATTTTTTCATTTTTTTCAATAATGCAATTTTAGAAATGTGGTATTTTTATTGCATCTGGAGTCTTCATTAAAGTTTAGCTGGGACGTTTCCAGTCATTCATTGCCAAATTTGCCAGCCAACAAATAAGGAAACTGGCTAAGCGGAGAAAGATATTATATAAGCCAACTAAAGAAACATGATCAAAAATACAGTTAAATATGTTAAAAGATGAATTCACAATCTCTTCTCCGTACATCATTTAGGTATCCACAATCAACACAGAAACAAGTAGATCAGAAAGTTTGAGATGTCTATCAGCTAAACTAATGTGCTTATTACAACTTATTCAGACTTATTTTAAGATAGAAATACTTGTGAAAGTGTTTTGGAGAACTTATGCTATGCTTATACATTGTTTTTATTTCAATAAGCTCCATCATAGCTTATAAAAAAAGTTTACAGCTTAAATGAAAACAGTTTAACCATATTTCCTCTTTGATTATTAAGACAACTTATACCTAAGTGCTTTTATGATAACTACTTATTCAATAAGTACTTTAACTAAGCTATTTGCCCAAACACACGCTAAGTCTGGTTAACTTTAACAACGAAGTATCATGCAATGAATCTCCAAACAAGTTTCACAATCTTATCAATTCTATTGATTCTTCTGCAGTTCTGCTCGTGATCCTGTCATCTATATGAACAGAAAATCCTGTCCTTGATTAAACATATAGAACACACTCAATGATTTAAAAACAAGTCAAATGAGGAAAAAATCAAGAAACCTCGGAATTCTGGCACATGTTTCTGCTGCACAAGCTATAGCATTAAGTTTTCCACACCAGGAAACAGCACTGCACAAGAACAAGCAAGATGAAAGAAAAATGAGCACAAGGATTTTGTGATATAATACGCCCATGGCCCATCCATCAGCACAAGGATGAAAAAAATCTTTAGAAGAGGTGGCTACAAACTACGTCAGCAACCGTTCATTTTTTTTCTGCCAACTCCCTATCATGTACTAAGTTTGAAAAAACTTCCCACAATCACTTTTAGCAGGAAAATGAAAGTAGAACAAATTAAATTTCCCCGGAAGCTAAAATCAACTTACGCACTTAACTTTCAGAGAACCACTCATATAATTCTCTTTATGTTGATTGTGGGACAAGTTCAGTTAACATTTCCTCCCTATGTTCGTTTCTCACAAGTGCTTACACATCACTATCACACTAACAAATAAGCCTCCAATTCAAAGCATCCCCTACACTAATTCGAACTAGAACAGTTGAATTTCGAATTCCTGACCTAAAATTGCGACACAGTTCAGGAACGCTCATCTTATGCAGCAAATTGGACCTAGGTTGCTTAAGCCTGATTGAGAAAACGGTGGCGGGGTTGAGCGAATCTTCCTCCATGGGGGCCGGCTTCTCCTCCGGTCCAACCTCTTGCTCTTCGGTGGAGGTGGCAGCGACGACGGTGGCGGAATCGGTTTTGTCGGGGGGCTTGGGCGGGTCTTGGGGTTGGGGCAGAGACTGAGCAACGGGCTCGGTCTCTGGGTCCTTTGTCCCAGGAATTTGATTCATTTGGAAAAGCCCTAATTTTTATATGAGAAAGAGAGAGAGAAAAATGAGGGGTGGGTTAGTGGTGGAAAGTCGCAATTGAAGGCGACAGATAGCACTGTTGGAAATGTAGAGAGAGAAATGTGGAGAGTGGGGTTAGTGGGAAAAGGGGGAGAAACAGAGGGAGCGAGTTTGGGGTTTTGATTTGTTTAATAAAGAGGGATTGTGATAGGGTGAGTGATTTGGGGTTAGGGTTTTTGTGCTGGGCATGTGGTGGACAAAGCAAAGCCGGTGATTCTCCAGAGTAACAAAGAAAGCGAGTAAGAAAGGAAACAAAAAATTGTTTTTCTTTTGTTTTTTCTTCCGAGTTAAGGTGGTCGCAACTTTTTGCTTTTTTACCTTTTCGGATGTTGGTTGGAGCTGTCTCAGATAAACAACGATTGAATGAGATGGTTTATGATGGAGTGTGTCTGCCTGCATAAAATTCCAGAAATGAGAACCATTTCGTTAGGAACTGAGGCTTTCTTTGAATTGGAAGAGTATCAGAGATCTGAATTTTTGTTGCTTTTTATACCAGTGAGTTTAGTTATATTTGCACTTTAATTGGAAGAGGACCTAATCTTACACCCCTAGGTTTTTCTTGCATTCATTTTTTTTTTCTTTATTACTCCTTAAAATTTAGCACTCAATCATAATTCCTATTCTCATGATTTTTTTCCCTACAATAAGTTTTTTTAGTTTATTACATGTTCGCCTGTGATGTTTTTTTGTTATATAAGAATTTTTGCACACAATGTTGATACAAAATGTATAAATTTTTTACATATGATATGCCATTCTTTATTACTCCAAAAACACTTGACACCATCAATTAAGGTTGTTTCTTCGTGCAGTTCTATGGTTTTGTCATGCATCCCATGTTCTTTAAAATATTAAAAATATTTTTATAAATTTGTGATTATTTATATTTTTAATTGTGTAGCTTTTAAATTACACAATTTAAAACACAAAATTTAAACCTACAGAAATTGTATTTTCAATTATTCAATATGGTATAGAGAATAGTTTTAAATAAAGAGAGAGGTTTTTTATTAAGGCTAGAATAGTAACTTCCGTCCCTCTATTCGGGTGTAAGAGAAAACCATGGAAGTGTATAAAGAAGCCATCTTAACTAGAGAATCATAAGTTGTAGTTGAATTTTCTCCTCATTTCATTTGCACAATAAAATCATGGCAATTACTTTATGCAGCTCTCATTTTTGAAACTGCATCCCTGAATTGGATGAATGTCCAATTTTGAAACTGTATCCCTAAATTGGGTGAATGTGTAGCACCATGTAATGAAACATTATTTCCTTCGATTTATAAAGTTAGATACATTTTAATTTGAATTAATATAAGAAATGAAAAAATAATTTAACAAATACTAAAATTGAAATAAGTAATAATAAGTAAAAGTAAATTAAAAATTATAATAAAATATATTAAAATGCAAGGACAATAGTGAAAGAAAATTAAATAAATTACAAGTAACAACTAAGTAATTTATAACTTGTAAGTTAGAAGTTCTTAAAATAAGATACTTTGGTATATTTACTATATACTTAAACGCTTATATATTGATAAAACTAATTTATTATCAATCTCGTACTTTATACATTTGGAATTATTGCAATGAGAAGAAGTCATGGTTAATTAATTGATTATAGTGATAGATTTGCATAATTTCAATTATCATACATTCGTAATGTAATCTATCTATATATATAACTATGTGTCATTATACTATGGAAAATATTATACTTTTATAATAGTTGTTTTCAAAAATATGTGTAGATAATTTTTATATGATGGTACAATTTTTTTTATCATAATACTATATAAAAAAATAATTAAGAAAAACTATATTTAATATTCCTGAGTAAAATATCCCATAATATAAGTACCAATATATATTACATCACTAGTAAAAATCCAAAAGTGACTAACAAAAAAAGAACTATTAATTCTAGCTCTTCTATCTAATTTTAAAAATGAAAATAAGATAACTCACACAAAATATTCTACACGAAAATAAGTCAAAATTACAACTAGTAACTATAGTTTAGCTGCTTTCTAAAGAATCAATTTTATGCATTTTACTACATCTACATACTACTTTGATACAAAACTACTTTGTTATAACCAATACCATCCACATTGAACTAATTCAATCCAATATATTTAATTGCAATTAAAACCAGACCAATAATGATCATACTCTATAAATATAATTCATTGATAATATAATAGTTTCCATCATTTGGAAACTGTTTATGTTCCAATAAATAATAAAAGGAGCGTAACATACACCAAAATTAGAAACTTTGTGAAAAATACCAAAATAAACCACATATACAAATAGAATATTAAACTAGTTGAGAGAATGTTAATTCTCGAGTGATTGGATCGAGTTCAAAATACCATCAGATAAACATAAATAATTTAAAATAGATAAATTTAAAACAAAATTAAACTTACTCTGAATTCAATTCTTCGACATAACTGTTTTATATTCTGTTATCTTTTTAGTTAGTAAGATATATTCTTAAAAAGGATAATAAATGGGGACAAAAATTTTAAAAAATGGTAGCCATTTGTAGCGAAATGTAGAACCATGTACTACAAAGGAAAAGAAATTGAAATAAGAATGAAGGGAAATAGAAAGAGGAAAAAAAATAGACCTTGGTCTCACGTTCCCACATTAAATACTAGTTAAAAATAAAAAGTTTGGTTTAAAATATTAATGTCTAAAGTGTTCTTTTAAATATATTTTTAATCCTGTAATAAATCTGTTTGGTCAATAAACTTTTTTTTTTCGAAAACTCTTCAGTCGTGTGGAATTTGGCATGACCATGTCAAACAACAAACCATTATTTTTTGTGAAAAAATATTAAATTATTATTGAGTTAATTGGCTAAAATACCAGAAAGAAAACGCTGCCAATGACAATGTGAACTTCTGCTTTCTCTTTTCGATTCTCATGTCAACATCTTTACCAAATTTATTATTTCTGTCAATGTGAAATGGAATTTATTTTCATACTTCATATATTTATCTAACTTAAAAATTTCAATCTTAATTTATTTTAAATATTTATATTTTATAGATATAATGATTCCTACATATTTTTTATGGACCACATCCACTTTTGTCACAGTTGAAGAGAATTTTCGTGTGTCTATACCCGAAGACATTTCATAGCTTGGAAAGTTGATTTTTGTATGGGTGTGACATTGACAATTTTAGGATTATTTATATGTTCAAATAATCAATTGGCAAAATTTTGTATGAAATATTCTTTTGATTCAATAACTAACTTGCAAAATTTTAAAATTAATTAACTTCTAAGCATTTCAAAATTTAATTGCCATATTTATTAGTTTTTACCAAACATGTAGTGAAGGAGAATGAGCTTAAGTGTGCGAATTAAAAATAAAACTATTTCAATGTAATACAATTGAATATATTCTCATTTAATAATTAATATTTATTACTTTAAAATATATAAAAATAGTTAGAATATAATAGTAATAGTATACATATTTTTTACACTTTCAAATAAGTTGTGATATATAATATGTTTATTTTTCTTTTTAATATTTTCTCTTAAGAGTCATAAAGACAACGTTTAATTAGATTTAATTACACATTTTCATTATATTTTTTTGAATATTTTACTATTTTGTTAAATATTTAATGGTTGTTAAAAATTAAAAATAAATCAAATGATGGTTTAGCAAAATAAAATGTTATAAAAGAAAGTAGTTTTTTTATTTTATTTCAAAACACGTTAACACGTTGTTAAGTAGTTAATAAATAGGACATTTATTTAAAAATTCAAAAATATGGCGAAAAAACAAGTAGAAACTTAAAAGTTATGATAGTTGAGTAATTAAATGTAAAATTAAGCCTTATTATTATTGTTATTTTGAATAAAATATTCAACATTTCTAATACTTATCTTTTAATATTTGACAAACCCTTAAATATCAATTGTAACACCACATAAATTGAAAGTATTAACATCATGTATATTTTACAGTATTTCATAGTTAACATGTATCAAGATTACATAATAATGTTAAACTAAAATTCCAAAACATATTTTTAATATCAGACACATGTTTTTCAAAATATAATACTAGTCCGAATAACATCCTTCAACCTAGATGATCTCTCCAAAGATCTATCTACAGCACCATCTGCTCCCATGTCAAAACACGATCATCACAGACACAAAAAAATAAAACACAACAAAACCAAAAGCAAGGGGCAAGCTAACCAAATTTTAACAAATCAAAAGCATTCAATTTAATGTATCATCACAATATAAGAATCTAACACACTACAAACATGACTATACTTTCGGAAGACTCGTGCATTGAATAGACTCCGATATATGCACCTGTCATACATCTCCAAACTGTGAATCCACACAGTCCCCACACAAATAAATCATCAATCATGTATGACAGGGTTAGTCCCCCTGAGACTTTCCTGACCAGCTATATTTCAAGCTGCAATCACCCAGTTCAGTTTAGACCTCCTTTGACTCTCACCACCTAGTAATGATCATCTATTTGATTCTTATTACTAGTAGAGTCAGGATATCAATCATTATTGATCAAATCCTTAGACAATGCACTTCCTAATTAACCAAGACACGGGTGTTTTCTTTCTTGAAAACACTATGCTCAGGCTTTGACCAACTTTATCAACACTTTTAACGATATCACATCATAATACAAATCTCTACTTATGCATTCATTCACTTTTAAATCTCAATCTCCAATTCAATCTCAACATTTAAAAAAGTCAATAAACCATCAGTATAATTAACTTAAATTATCAATTAATCTATTTTATTAAATATATACATTGCATTCCAAAAGAGTTAAATAATCAAAAACAAAAAGATTTTTTTTTTTAGCTTGGGCCAGACCAATTTCGCCCAGGCGAAAATACCCCTCGCCTGAGCCAAAAATTTATCACTTGGGCGAAAATAGTGCAGAGAGCAAGGTCTATTTTCGCCTTAGCGAAAATACTCTCGCCTGGGCGAGAATACCTCATAGCTTGGGCGAAAGATTTCTCGCCTAGGCGAAAATACTTCAGAGAGCACACTTGCTCCAAGGGCTTTCTCGCCTGGGCGACTGTACCCTCGCTTGAACGAAACTATTTTCTCACGTGGGCGAGGAACGTCCCGCTTGGGCGAAAATAGTCCAGAGAGCATACTTGCTACTCGAAACCATTCTCGCCTGGGCGAATTATGCAAAAAACATAACTTAACAAAAATTTTATACAAGTTCTACTACTACAGAGCTACTACACATGTCTCACATGACTAACTTAACCAGAAATTCAACTTGCATTCCATCAATTATCACATACTTACATACGTACCAGAATGAACAAACTATCACAAACTCAACTTAAATTTCATGCTAGCAAATAAACCATCACAAATACATTTTCACAAACATATTTTAAATGAAATCCTAACTCACAAACAATTTGGAATTAAGTAAAATGCAAGTCAGCTTCCCTTACCTGAATTGCACTAGAAGTTCTCTCTCTAACAGTCCCAAAGCTTAAGATCTTCAAGAACTTGAATCTGTATCAAAGGACCTCTGATCAACGATTAGACTAAAACACTAGGGAACATAGCTCACAAAGACACTATGTGATAACTCAGAGGCCACATGCAAGCTCATAAGGTAGAGGAAAATGAAAACTTAAAAATGACTCTAAGGGAATATGACAGAAAACGAACTTACTCTAATAGAGATTCTAATTGGGTAAACTTGCTCTATTCTCCGTCACAAGTCCAACAGTGACTCCGTTTGAGAAACTGATGACGTATGGAAGCAGAGACTTAGAGAAAGTCAGAGGAAAAAAAGGGTTAGGAGTTTTAGAGAGATGATGGATTGACTACTTACTTTTTCTATAAATACGCATTTTTAATTTAATAATATAATAATCAAGTGTTCATTCCACTTCTACCATTTCTCCTCAAATGACAGATTTTTTAGGTTGTTACACCAATTTTTAGGTTGTTACACCAATATAGTATATTGACATAAGTGAAATTAAGACTTAAATTTCCTAATGGTATTTAGTTCAAATTTTTTTATAGAATAAGTGTGGTTGAAAGAATCTAAACTTTACAAGTTGTCAACTATATTATTTAGTAAAAATTAAAGTCGTTTTATTATTATTATTATTATTATTATTATTAATTGTACCCCATATATTTTTTAATATTACTCCTAAATTAAAAACATTTTATAATCATAAATATATTTCTTAATATTTTTAATCTTTATACATTTTTTAAAATTATAAATATGTAATTTTAATTTTAGTGAAGATATATTCCCGTGATTATAATATGATTGTAAAATGAGTTTCTCTACACAAACTTTTTGATAAATACTTCTAGAAAATAAAACTAAGAAAGAAAAAACTTATTTTACAAGTTAAGATTAATTTACGTACAAATTAAAAATAAAATTTAAAATAATTTATACTGGGTAAAGTTATTAAGAAACCTTATACTACGTAAAGTTAATTTTAGTTTATATAATTTTTTTCCTCAAGTGATTATGAAAAAAATTGTTTGAATAATAGTCTCAACGTTGATTTTTTATGCGTTTAGATTTTTATTTCCTCAAATAATAAGTATCTATCAAACTTTGTTAAGCTTAAGATTAACAACTTCTACGTAAAATGGCTTAACACTTCAAGGATTATAATTCAATGTACACAAGTTTTCTTACATCTTACTAGGTCAATGGCAGGTCAAACTTGATAGAAAGTCAAACTTAATAGAAAGTCAAACTTGTGGGTGATATATTTATGGTTTTATATGTTTGAAATTGCAGCTAATTATAAACAACCATCCTTAAACATATCTTAAGTTAACAAGATGTGTTCCAATGTGTATATTTATCTAAACCTCCAAAAATAGGTTGTTGTTTTATTGGCAAAACAAATAAAAGTTAAATTAAAATTTCGAGTTCTTTATTCTTAAAAAGATTATTGAGGTATAAATTATAAATAGTTGAAAAAACATTGATTTTATTTTTCCAAAGTTGAACCGTGATTATTGGTTTATTAAGAAAAAATAATGTAATTCAACATTTTCACATATACCAGAATATCGGAATTAAAAATATGGTGGCATATACGTAACACAACATATATCTGATACTAAAATAAGTAGAAAGATTATTGAAAAATAAGATGTATAAAAAAGTTATTTTATTAACAATTTTAATTTTGTTTTTTCCTTATTCGTAAATAGTGTTTATTAAGTAACTTATCTAAACTAAACATAAATGGTTGATTATGCAAAATTGTAACTGTGATCATACGTGGCAGCAACCCATGATTAATATTATTAAACACTTAATTAGAAGTTATCAACCCATAATCATCTTCGTTGTCTGTTCTCTTTCGTATTGTTCGACACTACCTGTCGTCCACATACAGATAATTGACTCAGTGAATATTATCAATTTTTGAATGACTTTAGCATGGAAAAATCTTGGCCTCGCAAATTAAAAGATCAATTTAATTTATTTGATATTTTATTTTAAAATTTACGTAATTTTTTAATTTATTTATTTGTTAATACTAAATTTTTTATAATATTATATTTTTATATGGAATTTTACTTTTTGTAGAAAAATGTTTAATAAATATTTAAACAAGTATAAGGGTATTTGTAACTTGACGAAATGAACTAAACGCAGATATTATCTCGATAGAATAATATATTGAATGATTAAATCGATTTTACCCGATGAATTTAGTCAAAACTCGTATTTATGTTATTGTTGTATATAAAATGTTGAAATTAGATAAAACTATGATATTAAGTAATAAAATATAGGAAGTCAAAATTTTCAAGAAATGAATTCCTATTCTAAAGATTTCAATATTAGTTATTTGTAGGAATAACATAAATGTTAGAGAAGTTTCAAGGAATTGAAGCTTCTAGAATTCGTGCAAGCATGACTTTTAGACGCATTACATTCATGACGACTTCACTTTCATTCAAACTCTTCACAACCAAATGCTTCAAAATAAGAAATTCAGTCAGTGTAAATGATCACAGCCTTTCTCTTTGCATATAAATAAATAAATGTTTGATAAAATTATATTCGTAACATCATTTAATATATATTTAAAGATAATTGTACCCACAAAATAATAAGTATTTATAGTATTCTATGTTTTCGTTAAAAAGAAAAATAACATCTGTTTTTCTTACAAAGTAGAAATTATATATGATGTGGAAATTCATGCCTACGCTTATGTTATAAACTGCAATAAACAAATTAATATATAATTATTTTTTGAAAATTAATAGATGTATTATAAAAATAAAATAAAATTAAGGAACTGTTTTAACTTTTAACTACCTATTTAGCAACCATCAAACAATTCGGTGAAAATTTAAAAGTTTTATTGAGAAATTTAATTTTAAATAATTATTGCTTACACTTGTTTTATCTATCTTATCTTGCAACCATGAAGACTAGAACTGGGGTGAAGCCCAAATAATAACGAGAACCCATGCTCGAGAATTTAAGTGTGTGGTAAAATATTTCTTATAGCTTATAAATAAAATTGATAAATGAAATTTTGATAGTATTTTTTTCTGACAATAATTTTGTAAAAAGTTTTAGTTTATTTTAAAAAAATTACTTATATTAGCGTTTTAAAATATTCTACAACATAAAACTTATATTATACCATTTTATTTATAAAAATAATAATACAAAATTCAAATTTCTTATGACTACGATTTTTGATTTTTTTTTCTTGTTATACTTCATAAATTGCTAATTTAATATTATACTTGTTTATTATTATTTTAAATATTCCAGTGTTTAATTCTTATATTTAATAAAATGAATTTTATTGAAAAGTGATAACTATTTTACATTGAAATAAATAAAAATGTGAAAATAATGCTTAAATTTTAGTTTATACATTTTTTAATTATACAAAATTAAAAGCACACCTTTATAGATATTAAAAATATGTAATAAATTTTGATTTGAAATTAAGCTAATTTACTAAATTTTTTATTCTAATCTTTTGGGAACACTCTTTATCATTTTTATAAAATTACAATAAACATCACTGTAAAAACACACACACACACACATATATATATATATATATATAACTTAAGGATATGCATATTAATGTAGTTTAAAAAGACACACAAGAATATATTCATGTACTAACATATACAACTAAAACCATTATTTAGGTTTATTTATAATCATTTTAGATTTTGATATAATATTCTCATGTACTAAGTATAATTATGGCAAAAAATCATATAATAAATACAATAAAAAGGGTAAATTGTCGATAAAATATTATTAAGAGTTTTCTATCAAATTCTCACAAAATGTCTTATTTTATATGTCTTGTTCTATGTTATTTAGACTATTAGTTCAATAAAAAAGTATTAATTTAAAATAGAGCCAATTTGTTAAGTAGTTATATTATTTGCTAAGCAAATTTAAACAATAAATTTTACAATACTCTCAAATTGACAATCATTAGATTACTTATTATCTTTCAAGTAGATTTCTCAAAAGTGTTACTTGAAATCCTTTGATCATTGTATAAAGTTCTTTAAATGGATCCTTTCGTCATAAGAAAATATTGGTAGTGAAAGATTTACACAAGTAGATAAAATAAACTATAATATTTTCTCACCGATAATAAAATATTTTTCGATAAGAATCTTGACATCAATTGTCAATCACTATAATTTAGTGTTAGAATAATTGAATATTAAAATAACTTTTCTGCATGGAGATTTAGAAAATATCAACTAGATAAAATGATTTAAGAGGTTTGTTAAAGATCAAATAAGAGATAAGAGATGAAAAAGACTCTGTAATTGATATATTTTTTTTAATGTTTTAAGTATTCCATAATTCTACATATATTTTTTATATATAAAACCTTTTTATTATAATGTAATTAACTTTTTTTATTCTTGTTCTTGTATTTATTTTTTCATTATTGTGTTAATCCAAGAAAATATTTTATCGGTAATTTTGCTCATTTAAATATAATTGTTTCCAAAGCAACCTCGTGTTTTTCACTTAAATATTTTAACTTGAATCAAACTTTGTGAGAACTTATCTATGGACTTAAAATTGAGAATTTTACATTCTTAAATTTTTATTGTGTCTGCCATTACTTTCTTTCTTTTTTTCTAAGAATGAGTCTAATTGTTTACTTAATGAAATAACTTTAAACTCTTTTGTGATACTATATCAATAAAATTCAACCTGTTAAACAAAAACTTGTTGAATACTTTTTTTTATTTGATGTAATAATAATTCTCCTTATTTTTAGTTAATATTGTTTTCTTTCGGAAAAAGTTAATACTGTTTTATAATAAAGTATCTAAGAGTTAGTTAGTTAAGAATGATTAATCTTTATTTACCTAACTAACTTACAATATGTCGCTAATCATTACCTTGTTAAAAAAAAAAGACAGTAGATAGTAAGAAATGTGAAATCCTATAACCACTCAAACAATTTCAAAAAGTTGACAGAGTTTGGTCAAGTAACTAAGATAAGATTTGTATATGTTTGACATATAACAAGTTTAAAGTTAAAACGTGTTAATAATTTTCTTTATAGGGCTTACACGATTTTTTATCTCAGTCATTAAATTAAATTATATATGATTTAATTGATACCAACGTTTTCAAATTAACTTGTCTAAAACCTTATTTTTAAATTATATATACAAACTAATTTTATTTTCCTGAAAAAATCTTGTTTTATTCTCACTTAACGAGTCATATAGTTTAGTTGAAAAAGAATGACCTTTTTAGTTTCACACCCTTCAAATAAAATACAATTATTTAATAACCCAATTTAATAATATATATATATATATATATATATATTTATCTTTATATATATATATTATTTTTAATTTTTTAATCGTAATAATTCTAACCAGAATGATTAAAAGAGAATGAAATAGTATCATGACAATAAAATGAATAACTTTTAAATTAGAAACGAACTCTATAAATACTACTCAATAGGAAAACTTTAGTTTTTGTAATGAGACGTAATCTTTCTCCTATAATTTAAAACAAAAAAAAGTGCTGAAATATGAAGAAATAAACTCTAAGAAATCTTAATTAAATTATAAACATTAATTAAATTATTCAATTTATGAATTTTGAAGCAACATAAAACTTGACACTGAGAAATCCTTAAAAAAAAGACGACATAAAATACTAGAATGAATGCATTGAGTTACATTTGGATGGAAGGAAAGAAAGAGTGATAGGTGTTAGTTGGAGATAGTCGTAGCAGCCTGAGCGATGTGGAACCCAAAGAAGAAGAAACGGTCATTTCTGTGGCACAGAGTTGGACCAGACCAAGTGAGAAAACAATACAAATACAAGACAAATGAAAACAAAAGAAACATGAACAAACGCGCATTACTCGCTATAGAAACCACTTCTTTTTAAACCACTATTCTTTCCCCACTCTCTTTTCAATTTTCAACTCCTTCCTATTAAACCACCTAACTCGCCTTAGACTTTAGCATTTTCTTTGGCTCCCAAAGGTGATCATAATTTTTCTTTTACTTTTCTCTATTGTTTCCCAAAAGGGGTTGTTGTCCCAAGTGGGCTTCCTGTTTTCACATGTTAAAGGTGCAGTCTTTCTGGATGATAAGCTGAATGCTCAAATCAGATTGCGATTATGAGCTGATCTGGGAATGGGGTTTTATCTTGGGAGTTGATTGTCTCTTTTGTCTTTCTTTTTTTTGTTGGGTTGGTGAAATTGGAAAATTCTGCAAACTTGGAATTGTCCTGCAGTTTAGTTCGGTGCTTTTTGTATGTAAAAGTCTTCTCAAGGATCTAAGTTTGATCACCGATTCAGCAGAAAAGAAATATAAGAATGGAACAATTGATATGAAAATTGAAACAATTGACTTTTATTGAAATTTCTGTCATTGAGTCCATGTAATTTGGTTCCGTTTTTAGAATTGTATTATTCCTATTCGTGATATTTACCATGTTTAGCAATCCGTGTCAAGTTGTTGGACAAAGTCTTGAATCTTTTCAGTTGAGCATCTTATTTATTCTAGCTTGTTAAAGTGTGTGCTTGAGTTCCGTGCCTTTGCTATGTAGTGTTTGGAATTAAAATGTATAAATGGCACTTTTCACTTATGTTGAAATATATGGTAAATGGTGCAGAGTGTAGCAGTCGCATCCCAGGATCATTATGAGTTGTGGCTGCTTTGGAGCCTCAACTCTCAAGAAGAAAAGGAATCCTTCTCATACTCCTAATGAGATTGATGGTGAGGGTGGTTGTTGATTACTTGTTTTGATATTCTATAGCCTTTCAATAATGTTAGATACTATTGATTGCATGTTTCCTGTTCCTTTTATTGGCTTTAGCTTCACCAATGAGCCTGCACTTTCTGACCGTTAATTTACCCTGGTCACTAATGTATAGAACAGTGATACCTTGAATATTGGTTCGACTTGAGTATTATTAATCTAGCCATCTTGCATAGTTGCATTTTGGTCACTATCATAGGCAGGTCTGACAAGAGCAACAGTTCATTAAGTTGTAGTCTTCAAAAGATAAATTTGTTCATTTAGTTCATACACAGGTAAAAAATAATCTAAGAAGTTGGAACACAGACATAATTTGGGGTTTTCTAATAGTTTGCTTGTTTTTGATGTGTGGTACAATAATGATGTTTAAAAGAGTTTTGGTATATATTCAGGAATGCTTTTATAACTACAATTTTTTGTTTTTCCTATTTATCACTATTTTGATTGTGATATACAAATCTTTTTGTTTCTCAGGCTTTCCACTTGATAATGTTAAGAATTTTTCTGATAAAGACCTGAGACTGGCCACTGATAACTATCATCCAAGCAAAAAGCTAGGACGAGGAGGTTTTGGAACTGTTTACCAGGTATTTAGGTCACAGACTCTAGTATAAATTGTAACATTATGGAATTAATATGGCTGTTGATCAGTTATAACATTACCAAAAGGAATTCTTTCAGAGGTGTCTGTGCTACAAGAGGGCTATTTTTAATTTTCTCTTTTTCGCTTTTATCTTTCCATAATGTTGAATTAAGATTTCATTTGTTATACCAGTGTCAATCTTAGGCCAGATAGGTATCTGTATTATCCAAAGGAAGACATTACTACACTGTTCTTGTGGCAGTAAAACCATTATGCCCCTCATTTCTGGTTGACATATTTATTTCCTGTACCCCTTTATTGACATCATAGAATCTTGCTTTCATGCTTGGACTATGAGTTATAAGATTTGAGCACTGTCAATTTTCCCTTACTGAAAGAGGCTTTCTGATGTGGGTGCAAGCAATCCTTCTATTTTATGCTTACTCAACATAAATACATTACTTTAGCATTAAATCGTAAACCTTAGCAATCTTTTATATTTGCTAAAATCATAAAACTGAAGGATGTATAGAATTGGGTACAAAAGAAATGCCTCTTATTCAGCTTACCCTTTCCCTCGCTGGAGGCCTTATTAAACTTCCTATTGTCACAGAAAGAAAAATTTAGAATTTATGAGGGTTCTTTACTGCTTTAGCTTAGTTAAGCTAATATATCATGAAATAACATCACATTTTTATTGTTTTATTCTTCTCTTGATTGCTAAGTCCCTACTAAATAGCTATGTTTAAATTTGCCAGGGAACCTTAAAAAATGGAAGACAGGTAGCAGTGAAGACGCTTTCAGCTGGGTCAAAGCAGGGAGTTCGTGAATTTTTATCTGAAATTAAAACTATATCAAATGTTAAGCATCCAAACCTTGTTGAATTGATTGGTTGCTGCGTTCAAGAGACTAATCGCATATTAGTGTATGAATATGTGGAAAATAACAGCCTTGATCGTGCGTTACTTGGTAAATTTCCAAATGCTTTGGTGTGAATTATGGAATCACTAATAGGATGAAACGATAACCTTTTTTTTTTTTCTTTTATTCTGCATTTTGTAGGTGCTAGAGGTTCAAATATCAGATTAGACTGGAGAAAAAGATCTGGTATTTGCATGGGTACCGCTAGAGGTCTTGCATTTCTTCATGAAGAACTTGTGCCACACATTGTGCATAGAGACATCAAAGCAAGCAACATACTACTTGACAGACATTTCAATCCAAAAATAGGAGATTTTGGGTTGGCTAAATTATTTCCAGATGACATCACTCACATTAGCACAAGGATTGCTGGAACAACGTATGTTGGCTAAAACTTTATGGTTTTTAATTTTCTGTTGCATTGGAAGGTGTGCACTTAGTTTTTGTTTTCTTTCTTTCTTTTTGCTACTATCTAGTAAGATAATAGAAGGACAAAACTTGGTGATCCTTCACCAATCACCATCTTGTTATGACAGCAGAACTAGCAATGTTAGTGATAAAACTTCAGGGTCAATCAGGATATCTGAATTAATGATTTCTGAACGTACTAGGTACCATGTTCTGTTATAGAATGTTCGTAAGTCAGTTGCATTCAGTTGCAGATGCCTCAAACAATATTCAAGTGACAGATGTTCTATAAAGTTAGTATGGATCTTGGAAGCTTATATAGTATTCTTGACATCAATCACTCAACTGAAAGCTGGAACTAGAAAAGAGAAGAACTAAATATTTTTAGTTGATTTCTCAATACAAGCTCTAATCCATGTTTGAAAAGCTAAATTATTAAGGAAGGATAGAAATTATGAATTGGCTAAACTTATTTAGGGAAAGATGGAAAGTATGAATAGGCTAAACCTATTAAGGGAAAGACAAGATATGAAAAAGAAATCTTAATAATTATAGATAGACTTATATGTTTCTATTTCTTGAAATTTAGGAAAATTTTGATTTTGGTCCTCCAAATTTAAAAAAATTTTATTTTAGTCTTTCAAAATGAAAAAAAAAAAATGATTTTAGTCGCTGAACACTAAATGATGAACTAAAATGATTTTTTTTAAAAACATATTTTACTAAATTTGAGGGACTTAAATAAGGATTTATCCCAACTTTCAGGGATTAAAAATATAATTAAACCTTATAAATATAATCTGAATACATGCAGAAATTTTATCCTAAACTAATGCCTATTTATCTTACAGGATCTTATATCTCAAGAAATATGATTATAGGAAAATTTGTTTGTAGTTTTTTTATGAAAAGTGAAGAGCTTCACAACCTCATTTGTTTGAATTAACTAAAACTTAGATGATATTATTGGCAACAAACTCTGATAGCATATCCAATTTCCTCACAGCTGTGTAGGAAATGTAGGTAAAAAACATTCCTGGACCTGAGCATTACAGCTCACTGGTTCCTCAATATATGCTCTGCATCAATTTTTGTGTTTATATTTAATGTTCTACAGTGTCCCAAAGAACCCAGTATATAGTTAGTTGCATTTTCAAAATTGTTCAAACTGTACTTGGACAGTGGATCTCACTAATGTTCTGACCTGCTTTGGTTTGAAAATGCAGTGGTTACTTAGCACCAGAATATGCAATGGGTGGCCAGTTAACCCTGAAGGCTGATGTATATAGTTTTGGGGTTCTTATTCTTGAAATAATCAGTGGCAGAAGCAGTGCAAGGACAAACTGGGGAGGGTCCAACAAATTTCTCTTGGAATGGGTATGTATATGCAACTTATGTGTTCATTCTTCTCAATGTGGACTTAATGATCATTGTTTTTGCAACAACAGGCCTGGCAACTGTATGAAGAAGGGAGACTGTTGGAGCTTGTGGATCCAGACATGGTTGAATTCCCTGAGGAAGAGGTAATTAGGTACATGAAGGTTGCTTTTTTCTGCACACAAGCTGCAGCAAGTAGAAGGCCAATGATGTCCCAAGTGGTGAATATGCTGTCCAAGAACACTAGGCTCAATGAAAAGCAACTAACAGCACCAGGGTTTTTCCAGGATCCAGGAGCATCCTCTCAAAAAAAGTCATCCTTTGAATCCACAAGCTATCAATTTAGCTCTGACCCTTCCAGTATCACTCACTTGGCCCCACGGTGAACCATAAACTGAACTTGTGGTGAATGGCAAAGTTGAAAAATAGTAGGAAAGAAAGAGAGAGAGAAAGAACAAAGAGGGATTGTCTTTTTCTTTTCTTTTTTTTTACATTTTTCTCTATTTTTGTATATTATCTTTAAAGAATGTATTCTAATTTACACGGTGGGCTTGGATAAGTTTTCTTTTCTGAAAAAAGGGTTTTATTATATATTTTTTTGTAATAGATTTTTCGAAATAATTGCTCTTTAACTTACGATAAGAAGATATCAATGTTTGGGTATCTCTTGATTCTGAAAAATAATTGATTTTATGTTATTAAGCTATTTTTTATGTTAATTTTTTTTTCGAATAAGTTAGTCGAAACTCATTTTTTGTTAAAATATTCATAATTTGCATTGACTCTTTATAATTAATTAATTAATTAATTAATTAATTCAAACATTATTCTTAAAAAAACGAAGTTCATGTATTTTATTTTCAACTGAAGGCCGGCCTTTTTTTAGCTTTTGGTTTAATTAATTTAAGAAATGATCACTTCTTTCGGCAGGAGAACTTCGTTCCAAAACTGTCATATTCAAGCTATAAACAATTTTTCCATTTAATTATAAACGTCCAATCGATTGTAAAACTAGAATTAGACTAACGAAATTATGAATTTAGCCATTTAATTTAAGGTGACAATAGAAGAAGTCAAACAAAATAATATTCCTTACAGAAAAAATGCTAATCTATAATATCTTCGTCAAAATTATTTTACGAGCTCACAAAGAACAAAGATAATAAAAGAATACCTAGGCTCGAGAATAAAAATATAACTAGGGAGACAGGCATAAATACACAAACAATAAAATGTAAAAATAAAAAGCAACAATCATAGAACAGAAAAAAATACTCTTTATTTTTAGATGATGTATTAAATCCAACATATGAATTTCCAAGGTCATATAATAGTCAATAAGGGATACAATTGATACAAAACCTCAAAGTTGAAAACAAATTGCAAACCAAAAGCCAGAGAAGCTAATAGCATGACAAAAGGATCTGTAAAGAATTGGCAGGAGAATAAGGATAGCAGAAGAAAGATTGTGAGGGCTGTAGTATGCAAAATCAGACTTCTGTAGAAGAATGCTCCTCAACGGGTACTGGAGCTTCTTTCTGGGGTAAATCGGCAGTACCGTTATTGGTGGTGGCGTCCTTTGGTTTTGATCCAGGTGTACCTTCGGGTGCAGATCCATTAGTTTTAGGTGCTGTTTCTTTTCCATCTTTCCCATCTTTGGAGTCTTTAGCAGGTGCAGGGGGAGGGGGAATCATGTGAGGTGGTGGTGTATGCTTCAGCTTCAACAATATCTGCCTCAACCTAGAAAGATCTGTGGGTTTGCCAGGCTTTGGGCCTTGGACAACTGTGATTGATGGCTTCTTATCCTGATCCTTTTTGCCTCTTTTCTTCTCAATGTTGGGAACCTCACGAGGAATTATCTCCGCGATAGCTTTCCAGTAATTTTTGTCAGCCTCTTTGTGGAATTTCTCTTGATTAGCATGGTATAACTGCTCCATAAGTTTATTTCTTAAGTTATAAGAACGTTTAAAGATAATTGCGAATATATTATATATGTGTTGGGTGTAGAAATTACCTTTTCCCTTTCTCTGTTTTGAACCTTGTTGGTTTCAACATTAAGCTTCCTTTTCTCATAGAAAGCCACCTTATACTCCTCGGCTTCCTCAATAATTTTCATTCTCATTTCCTTTTCCATTTTCTCCTTCTCCTCAAGCTGAATGGCATTTTGACTGCAAAATGAATTCACTTTTGTTAACCGATTTCAGCAAACATGGAATAAATCTTAATCTTAAGTGGAAAAGGTCAAACTGCAAGCAAGATAATGTGTTACCGTCGGTTCAAGAATAATTTTTCCTCAGAAAATCAAACAAATGGAATTTGTATTAATGGTAATATTTAACATTTTTATATTGAGTATATTAATAACATAATTATATCTAAAACATTCCTTTTTATGCATTATATTTCCATCTTCCAGGATGCACCATGCAAAATAAAACACATCCCGATACCAATATATATAAAAGAAAAATGGCACTGCCAACAATTATCCGGTTCTCTGATTTTATTAAGTAATTACTAACTTCAAATTCAGGTTATTTTACGAATATGAACTTAAAATTATAAGAACATGAAATGACAGCAGTTCATGAAATAGTTTTAAACAAAAAGAACCCCCTCCCTGAGTTGCATGTAAAGTTATGCAGCACATAAAAATTAATGTAAATATTAAACATTTCATATTAAATTAGAATCCTAATTTCACCATCGGCTACTTATATTAAAGGAAAACTTGAATTCTGCAGTTTATGAATCAAAACATCATTAGTTTATCTCCATTGAGCCTACAGTAGATGCTCAATATGCATGCCGTAAAGAGAGAAATCAAACATAAGAAATACAAAATAATGTGCCACACTTATAAATAGATAGAATCAGTGTCAATGTCAATGTAAACCTACGTAAGTATCAAAGTTCACACATGATGAATCTTATGTACTTACACCAGGTTCTGTTACTCCCTGAACTACACAAGCACAAGAAACGGATTTGACACAATAAATATGCTGGGGAGGATTTGACACAATTCTTCCCAAGTTCAATCATCATCAGATAAGGACATTTGTAAATTGCTCCCTAGGGAAGAGACGATATCGGAAAATGGAAGACTCAATGTAGTGAACTGGAATTACGATTATCTCACTTCAACCGCTCAACAAAGATAATCGATCCTTCCACCATTTTATTAATGCCAGAAAATGTGCAGAACATTCAGATCAACCAACCTGTAGAATCAGCTCTGACTGGAGTCCAAGCTGCATAGCATCCAACTAACATTTTCATGCGACAAAATTTACTCTCAAAAACACTAACCACTCAGATCCAACATCCACATTACCAGTAAGGGACCACGGCAGATAAAAACCGGTTAATGCAAATCAATTACTCCCACCAAAGCACAAAATTATACTACGCGGAATCATGCAAATCAATCACTCAAGTAACCATTCCAAGTAAAATTGGATCAAACAACTTCATCAACTCGCTTCTTCCTATTCCCAATCCTAACCGATTAGATCTAAGCGAACTCAAGCAAGATCTGACAAATTCACAAAACAAACCGAACTCTTGAAACTAATAAAAAAAGCTTAGACAGGGAGAGAGAGCTACCGGCGCCACTCCCGGAGGACGTAGCCTTCCTCCGGCTCCATTTCTCCCGGCGGCGGAAGCACCGGTCCGTCGGAGACAAAAACGCCGTTGCTGTAGCCGTTTTCGGAGCCATTTTCTTTCCCATTCTCGTGCACTTGCTCAAAGGGAGACTGCGTGTAGCCTGGATCGGGATCGCCGAAGCCGAAGATCTCCGGCGACGCCGCCGCCACGTGGTCGATGGGGACGTCGTCGGCCGGGAAGGTGGAGAAGTCACCGTAGCCGGAGAATGTGTCCGCAGCAGCGGGAGCGGCGAAGTGGTCGTCGTCGACAGTGAAAACGTCGAAGGTGGAAGACATATCTCTTGGATTTTCCTCTCTGAAGGAATGGGTATTTTCGTTTTCTCGGTGAAGCGCTTTGAACGGAATAGAGAGAGATATCAGTGAGAAACACACACTTTCTTACTTTTGCTTGACTTTCCAAATAATTAACAGTGAAAAGAAAAAGAAAAATAACCAATATATCTGGCATAATCTCGAATTTAATTGAAATGTACTTTGTCAATTATATTTTCCTTCAATTATCTATAATATATTTTTAATTTATATATAATTACTTTTTACCATTGTTTAACTATAAATTATTATATAATAAATTTATTAATCTTTATAATCATTACTTTAAAATTTATATTAGTTCACATAAAATTGAATTTCCTAATCTCCTATACAGTAAAGCGTGAATGGACACGCCAACAATATTTTAATAAGAGCATAACTACTTTAAAAAGTAATGATAATTATCTTCGCATTTTTTAAAATTTTGAAAAATAATATAATTATTGTTGAATAGTGTAATTGAAACGTTATTAAAAAATATTTAAATTTATGGTAAGAAATATTGAAAAAAAAGTTGAATGGAGTAATTATATGATTTCAAATTCTAATATGAAATCAATTAGTATTTAGCTTCCATATAGAGTAGATATATAACTAATGTCAAGCTTGAATCTGTAGGGATTCCAATTGTAATAATAGAATCTGAAGATTGATTTGCGAGAAAAGATTTCGAGAGGTGTTTCTGAATGTCTGAGCTCAGTTTCAGAGTTCATTATTTATAACAATGCAAAACAAGAAATCATAACAGAATCTGCAGGAAGGAAGCTTGAAACTGGTGCCACACCCCGACATGCCTTTTAAGCTGTGAAACATGAAAAACATGATGGATTTTTCAGCTTGTAAGCTACAGCTCCAATCTTATCTTCGATCAGGAATGGCCCAATGCATTAGATCTGAAAGCTACTGAAATCTGTTTAGATGGATGTAGCTTGACATACACAAAATCCAAGGCAGGTGTTTAGGGAATCGCTAGAGTTCTGTCTGTCAACAAAATAGCGAGTGATGAGTTCCATTAGAAATGATATTGTATTGACATGACATTTCTCAGATCAGAAAAATGTTTTAGATATTAGTTTAGAACCCTTCTATTATTTTAAATATGTTTAATGTGATAATCATGACTTCATTAACCAGATACACATGCACACTCAAAGGCCTGTAATTGTGTTGATCACTGTGAGGGGGTTAACACTAATTATCTGTTTCAGGTTTTAAACAATGACTTCTTTGGACCTTCTAAAATTCAAATAAACAAGAATCACAAGTGAAACAAGGAGAACAGAAATAAGGGCTTATACAAAAAGGATAGACAAATCACATCCCCTCGTCACAAAGCATATACAGATAGTATGGATTCAAAAATTCAGGATGTCTTCATCCTGTAATTGGTTTCCTTTACTAATTCATTGTAGTCACTGGGTGCTCCATCATTGATATATGGAAAAGGAAAAAACAGATGGTAAAATAGGAATTTACCACTTACCAGACTAGACACTACAATTTTATCTGACATCTCCTTGTAACTTCTTTTAAAATTGAGCCTAAAGATGCCAAAGTTTCTTGCCAAAGCTCGCTTTCTGTAACTTGAATAAAATAAACCCCATCTGCCCATAGGATTTCTTCAGTCTTAACTACTAAGACATTTCCATGCCAGAATTGGCCTCATAAAAGTACCTGAACAAATAATAAGTCAAAGCACACAGGTCAGTGTCAAGAGATCAGACAGAAATAAAATCATTTTACAACGTCTAACCAGACATCAAGGAGTGACTTCTCCAGAAACATTAATAGCTCATTATAAACCAGCAAAGAACTATAATGGAAATAGCACTCTGCTCGGTTAGTCTCTTTCTCTGAACAACAAAGAAGCCATACGTTGCACTAAAAGAAACTAAAGACTAAAACATATTTTCCTAGACCAAATAAAGAAATAACTACATGTATATCTTTTAAGAGAAACCAACATCAAGATAGGATAATAGCTCCAGGAGAAGGTACAGAATCCTCAAGATATCCCAGTCCATACAATATTACGATCAAATACTTGGATAAAGGTTATATACCTAAATCTGTGCAGAGCAGAATCGTGTTCTTTTCTTCCTAACTTCAGTTGGTGTATATATCCCAATGACTGCCTGAGATTGCCAGGATTGTCAAAGAATGAATTATAACTCCGTCTTTGTCAATAACTTGATCATATTGAGTATGCTACTTCAATAAATTCTTTGAAAGGAGTAGCAGTTGACCATTGCCATCACATAAAAATTCATTGTTGATCCATCTCATCCTTAATTTTTCTCATGAGTTCCAATCCTTGAATGATCGTAATGGATTTGTAACTATAAGTACTTCATCCATAATTTCTAATTCCAATCACATAAGTTTAGCATCACAAGACAGTGATTGTTATGTTATGATATAAAGATGTGGATTCGTACAACCTGTCTTGTAGCTTAGAACACCATCACCTTCATTGCCAAATAAAGATGATTACGGTCCACTAATTTCCTCATCCCAATTGGACTTTGTAAGACATTAAGAGTCACTTTGTATAGGATTGGTCACAGTTTGAGTTTTGCATCATCTCATCATCCATTAGACCATTTGTCACAAGTTCTTCTTCTGGGTAAATACCTTCAACAACCTCTTGGCATCAGCCCTTTTTCCTGGCATAGAAAAATTTGAACTGATATATAAGAGAGTGCTCTCAGATGGCACATGTCCTTTTTCACACATATCTCTCAACAATTTTTTTGCTTCATTCTGATATGACAGTTTAACTGCCCTGTCCATCTCTGGCTGACAGGATAATTTGCACCATCCACAGATTAGAATGTCATACGTTGAAGAGTTTGGGATTCTTCCTCTCGTCAACAGCTCGTTCAAAAGTTCTCTAGCTTGGTGCATCTTTCCTGCTTTTGCATAATCTTGAATAAGCACATTATAGGTTCCTGTTGTGGGAATAAAACCTTTGGTTACCATTTCACAATATAGTGTTATAGAATCTCGTTTATTTCCAACCTTACCATGGCCAGAAACCAATATGTTATATGTACTAGCATTTGGGACAAGTCCTCTTTCCTTCATCTCACTGATTAATTTATCTGCATCTCTCATCAAACCAGCCGTTGAAAAACCTTCTAAAAGGGTATTGTAAGTAGAAATATTGGGAGAGATTCCATCCACCAACATCTGTGAAAAAGTATCCATAGCCTTCTCCACATGACTGCCTGTACAATAACCAAGAATAAGGGCATTATATGTAACAATGTTAGCTTTAATTCCTTTTGTGACCATTTCCGTAAGCACCACATTTGCCTTTTTAGTCATCCCTAATCTGCATAATACAGTGATTAGGGTGTTGTACACTGTCTGGTCAAGCTTGAGGCCCATAGCTAAAAGCTGCTTGTGAATTTGAAAAATTGCATCTGCTTTTCTACTCCTTGAATATGCTTTAAGCAGAAACTTGTGAACAATTGGCGTAGGAACATACCCCATAAGCAACATTTCATTCAAAATATCCATTGCTTTTTCAATTGCACCAGTTTTACAAAGACCACCAATAAGAATATTATAAGTGACCATATTTGGCATTACCCCATAGCACTTCATCTCATTCAGTAGATCCAGAGCATTTTCTATTTTACCTTGTATGAAGTACGTGTTAATCACAGAGTTATATGTAACACAATCTGGAGTGAGACCCAACTCCATCATTCTTGAAAACACGGATTTTGGTTCATATTTTCCTGGCCTTAAGAGCCCCTTAATCAAAGCATTGTAAGCAACAACATCAAACTGAATGTTTTTCTCTGTCATTTCCTGAACTATGGAAAGAGCAGCAGACTTATTTCCTTCTTTAAAGTAACCATCTATTAGAGAAGTGTAGTTAAAAATGTCTGGGTAAATACCCTTGGAGCAAATATCTTTAATTAATGACTGAGCTTCCTTCATGCTTCCAGACCTTTTCAAATTGTTCAATAAAATATCTAATATGATATTGTTGTCCTGCAATCCCCATGATTCCATTTCCTTATAAAAACCAACAGCAGCCTCTTGTTGACCTGCCCTAAAACAGCCATCCATCAAAATAGCATAAACAAAAGTATTTGGCATAATGTTCATTTGAAGCATCTTCCTTAACACATCAACTGCTTTATTTAGCATTCCTTTTTTGGCATATCCACTTATAATAGAAGAAAAGGTAATAACATTTGGAAGAACATGTTCCTTCTCCATTTTTTGCAACACCAACTCTGCAAATTCCATGTCTCCTAACTTACAAAGACCATCTAGAAATGCTGAATATGTGACACAGTTTGGGATAAGATTGAGCTTTAAAATACTTTGGAACATTTCCTCAGCATCTTTAGATTTCCCAACTTTGAAAAGTCCATCCATTATAGTTGTACACAAAACCAGATCAAAAGAAATGCCTCGAACAATCATTTGACTTTGAAAATTAAAAGCCTCCATCACCCTCCCTGATTTGAATAAAGCATCAATAAATGTAGTGTATGAGACATGATTAGGATCTAAATCCATTTTATACATCTCTCTCAGCAATACTGCCGCTTCAGGTAATTTACCATGCCTGCAAAGTCCATGAAGAATAGAACTACAAGTAACCACATCAGGCATGATTCCACTCATAATCATCTTCTCATACAGAGAAAAGAATTCTCCAGTTCCACGATGCTTACAGTAAGCAGCAATTAAGGTTGTCCACGTAACAACTGTTGGCTGCAAATCTCTTATCTCAACCTGACTTTCAACACCACAATCATTTAATACACCAGATTCCTCACCCCTCTGAAAGCCCAAAATCTCATTGAAAAGAGACTCCGCCTTGGCAAGATCCCCCTTCTTACAAAAAGCATCAAGCAAAGTATTATAAGTAACAATGTCCGGCCTGACACCATTCTTCAAACTATCCTCCACCAATTCTAACGCACGGCTCATCAACCCCGCTTCACAATATCCATCAACCAAGGTGTTCAAACCTATAACATCTAGTGGAACCCCCCCTCTAACCAAGTTGTCCACAATCCACTCAGCATATTGAACCAATCCAACTTGACAATAACCCTTAACAAGTATATTACAAGTAACTGAATCAAAACACACACCCTTCTTAACCATTTCGGACAACAACCCAAAACCCTGATCAGCCAATCCATGCTTACAGAATCCCCAAAGAACAGTATTATACGTAACATGATCAAAAACACTGTTGTTCCTGAGATACCCTAAAGCCAAACCCAAGTCCCCCACTTTACACAACGAATGAACCAACACATTAACACTGAAAACATTAGGCACAACCCCACAAAAGACCATCTCAGAATAAAGCACTTTTACTTGAGAAACCAAGCCACGGGCATTGAATTCATACAAAAGGTCGTTCCACAAGGGCAAGGAGGGAACGAGAGAAAGGGAACGCATGCGAGAGAAAGCGTGAGAAGCAATGCAGAACCTGCCAGAAGCCAAGTAGAGGCGAATGAGTGTGCAGAAGAAGGAAGCGTAGAGATGGGTCTTCGTGGGAGGGATCAAAATCGAATCTTTGGGGAGGAGGGAGGAGAATCTTCTGACGGGGATCAAAGGGTAGTGGAAGCTGTAGTTAGGAAGGTGGAGAGTTCTATAGGATGAGAAAAAGAGCACGAGGCTCTTGCTTTGCAGGCTCTTGAGGTGCATCATCTCGGCACGGAGTAGTTACTTCAAGCACTCAAGAACATGGTGGTGTCTCAGAATCTCAATTCAAGTTGCTCCACTGCAATGGAGTGGACTATGAGAGAACACGAAGAAGACAGAGATTGTTACGTTTTGCATTAATCCTCAATTTCCTAGGGCTTGGTACAAGGAAGCCAACGTTGTTTCCAGAATTTGTTTAAAATAATAATAATTATAATCGATTTAAACATGGAACCAAGAATGCAATAAATTGGAAGGATTGCATTTATTTAAGTAAAGTGAGTTTTGGAGAATCAATATACTTATAGTTGTTAATTAAAAATGAATGACTAGAATTGTAACTGATTTTAAACTTTAGTTATGCATGTACTTATTTTCTTTCCATCATAGTAACGACTGTGGTATATGTTGAGTGAAGGATCAACGAGAGACAATTTCAAAAACTAATTTATTGAAATGGAGTACATTTGAGGCTATTCTCTGGCATGAATTTCTTTTTGTCATTTCATTAAGAAATTGCTAAGTGAAGAATTTTTCACATGGCTATTTTATTTTATTTTGAAAAAATATAATATCTGCATCACGTATTTTTTAAATAAAAAAGTTTGTCATTTAGAACTCGCTAGAAGGAGCATCGACACAATTGGTACATGATGCGATCATCTTGTAAAATTTGTGAATTCTTTCACGATAGGAAGCTGTTTTAGTGTATTTTTGATAATGGTGGATAAAATACATCAAATTTATTGTATGTATTTAGATTTTTTATTCAGGTTAAATATTTGTGTCTATAAGATTTGGATTTAGGATAAAAATATTTTTTTTATTATATTTTTTTATTAGAATTAGAGCACTTCTAAGTGCTTTTATTAATTTTATTTTTTCTTGTTAAAAAATTGACGATAGGAAATTGATATACATGTCTTTTGAAATTAAATGAATACTTTGTATTATTGTTAGCTAGTTTTTAAATTTAAATTGGTCTTTTGACTACTTATGCTCCACGTCATACAAATAAACGAAGACTTAAAAGATAGACCTATCCAATAAATTGATATACATGTCTTGTGAAATTAAATGGATACTTTGTATTATCCAATAAATTACAAATATATGTTTAATCTCATCGGGGAAAAGATAAAAGATGTTAATATAAAAATTCTTAATCAAAATTACCTTTCATGGACATTTATGACCAAAGATACTAAGCATTAATAATTCATATATTACTCTATTCATTTCATTTTTTTCAAAGTATATTTTTTCGCTTCTCTCCCTGTGTACTGAACGAAGACTCTGGGAACATATGAGTCTCATGCTAATTGGTCGACTCATGTTAATAGTTGGAGTTTTATTCTTTTTATTTTCTTCTATTTCTACCTAGTTAGTATTTTTGAAACCAAAGAACAATATTCGTTAAAACCATTCATAAAGAGCACTAAGATGCCCTCTCATCACGCTGTGGTTGTGAAAATTATTTACAGGTGAAAGAAAAACGAGGGCAACGTTCTTTAATCTCCCTTTCTAACATTCCATTATTAGCTAAATTTCGTATAAATCTAAATCTTCTTATTTAGTGTCTAGTTTGTGAAATTTATGACATAATACTAAGTAGAAAATAAAGGGTAAAAAGTAAAGTAATATCCTCAAGATTTTGATCATATATTGACCTAAGACCCTTCATCAACTCTTTGGCAAACAAAATCTATGGAGGCTCCATCTTTACCATCACCTAAATCTAAATTATTTGTTCTTATATTACCATATTTTATTATCCCATTTAGATAGCTCACACATCACTAGTTTTTTCAAATAATTGTCATTTAGGCACATTTCTCTCTCTTTATCCTAGGAGTCATCACATGACACCTTTCTCCCTTTCTATTTCATTGCTGTACGTATAACACTTCTCTTTTGAAAAAGATGTGTATAGCACCACAACCCCACTGAAATGACTGGGAATAAAATTCACAGATAATCACAATTGATAGTGTATTACATCATCAGTGAGTTACAATACTATGCAAATTCGCCAACCTCAGACTCCGCAAATAACAGAATCCTCGGAGAAGCGAATGGTGACAGAATTAGTGCAATGAAAAACTATTAGCCGGATAGGTTTGCGAAAACCGACTTCCATGCATTAAGAAAAGAAAAAAGAAGACCTGTACTAAATCATTGAACCATTACTTCAGTTAGAAAAAAGCTGAATCAATTCTCAATTTCAATAAGGTTACTACTCTGTTTGAGAATGCTGCATCATGTATATAAACCACAGAAAAGCAAGTAAGCATGGGACTTGCCTCATCATCTCGTCTTGTGAAACCGATCTTGTAGCATTTCCAGGATACACAACCAATACTGCATGGCTTGGGAGTTGGGAGGGACCAAGATGAGAGTATCCTACAAGATCTTTGACCAGTATAGCACCCCACTTCAGTGAGGAACTTCTATTGGTACAAAAAGTGGGCGTTCTATTTTGGCTTTGGGCTCAGTAACATAATGACTGAGGCCAGGCACCCACTTAAATGCAAATGGTCCAACCCAACAACCATTCTCCGTATTGTTGAATCAGTAACATATACACATGCCCCAACAACAGTCATATCAGGATCTGAGATTGGAAAGTCCGGTACTCTTTTCAAGGAATTGGTGGAGCATTCCTGGGATATCGAGCTGACGAGGGAATCCGTTGCATTGTTCTAGGGTATTCTTGCTTCAAACGTTTATTTGAAAATCCTTGGTGTGACCTGATTCACAAAACAAAAATAAGAAGATGTAAGAAAAAGTTATTAAAAGGTGCACAGAAAGGGGGTAAGAAAAAAATGAATTTTAAAACCAGCATATCATTGTTAGAACATGGAAGCCAATTCTATATGTATTTGATTTGTCTATTTTTTATTTTATTTATAATATTGACTAAAAGCAGATAAGACCGCTCGCACTGCACCATATATACATCAATTTTAAGGAAACCAATAGTCTTGCAATAGGGTATGGCTTCATATTATTGTTTTCATCATCACTGGTAGCTTGCGAAGATGCAGCCAATCCCAAAAATCAAATGGGTGCAAACAACCCGCTAGATCAAGAAAGCTGAACAAGGGAAAGTATAAACTAAACTTCATCCATTATGCAATAGAACAAGTAAAGAATATTAAATATATACAATCTGCTAATCAAACTAACGGACCTGGGAGAGCTCTGACGTTTCTGAATGCTTTGGCCAAGCTTTGACCTTAGACTTCCTAGTGCCTTCTCGGCAGCCTAAAAAAAATGAATCTTTAGTGCTCCAACACCATAAGTGAAGAAGTTAATGCAGAAGATAAATATATTCATAAATATTATTTCATAATTAAAGAAAACGACAGACCTGCATTTTAGCTTCATCCCATGTTAATCCGATACCTTTACCAAAGACCTTGCCATCTATTTCGACCTAAAATATAGAAAACAAATTATTAGATACTGCCCAAGCTTTTCTATTTTAAAAAATGCTAGAATTAAGGAGGAAAGGTCAAAATATAGGGATAAAAAACGTGACAGAAATGTTCAGAACTACTATTTAACACTCATCCTTCAACTTCTCTTGAAAGTATAATCATAAACCACATAAACAGAAGGAAAGTGAATATTTCTGAATTTCATCCTGGAGATACCAAACTGCCCAAAACACCAAATATATATAGAAAAAAAAAATCAAAGTACCAGCATAATGTTTCTCTTAATCTACCTCTTGAAGTAAAAAAAACAAAGAACTAAAACACATAAATAAATAAGATAGTTTCATAAACAAAGTATAGTTCTTTGGAATGCAATGAAGCCAATATTTTTTATCTACTGGTTCAGACTGCTGAAGCATTCGATTACAAACCTGTGCATGTACTTCATCTTTCTGAAGTGAATTTGTTGCCGCCGGAGCAGGTGCAGATAGAAAATTGACACCAAGACCCTCCATCATGCACTGAAGAAATTGAGTGCACAAGTTATAGTATATCAATAACACAAACACTTAACAGAATTCAACAAAGATATTTTCTTGTTGGGGAGGGATAGGTTGGTAAATTTAAAAAATTTTACCAATTCTTTTAGGGCAGAGATTGAACCCATTGGCCTCTTAGAGACTTCCAACCTAGGATCTAAAACCCTTGATGGATCAGATGCAGTTGAAAAGGAAGCTGAATCCTCTTTAGGCAATGGCTGATTACTAAGAGAGCTGGCGACAGCCATGTAACCATTGTCATTTGCATTAGGAAACCCACCCACATCCCCATATGTGGAACCAGGCTCATCCTTAGCACTAGACAAATATATATCTACAAAAACAGCCAAAATTGTCAAAATATACATTATGAAAACAAAAATTAATAAAAGGAAAAAAAACTTGTTTAATCATTATCAGCTATTATTTTTCCGACATTGGGATCATGCAAGAGATTTTAGGCGGTTTAGAACCTGACTAAAATTTGCAAATCAACTTATAATCATAATTTCTTATTCATGTACCTCAACCTAACCATTTCCTTAACCAAATAACTTTCATTCATTGCAAATAAAACGATTGTCCACACAAGATCTATTAGACCAACTGTCCTAAAAGACTTAATTGTTGGAGGCACGCCCAAGAATGGTTCTACCATTTTAGATCACTAGAGATCCTAATTCAAGAGCCTTCTAAGCTTGAACATGGATACCACATAGGCCCACCTCACCTTATGCTGAATTTTAATTTAATAATAAAGACAAGCAACATGGCTTAAAATATTGACCATTTCGTTCGAAAGATCAACTCTCTCAAGCTCCAAAGAGGAGGCCCAATAATGGTTTGTCTCTAACAAGTTTTACACTGAACTTTTATCGATAGCAGGTCCATGGATGAGCTTAATACACCCTTGAGTAGGTCAATATCAAGCCAATACATCCGTTAACAAGCAGGGTCTTTTGATGGAGGGGGCTGCCAAAAATACAATGCAAGAAAAATATTTGCAAAAGCAAGTCACTATAAAAAAATTAGAACATCTTACCCGCCAAATGTTTGATAGAATCCTCAGCAGCCTTATGTTGTGCTTCCTTTCTAGTTCTTCCAAATCCATGACCGATTTTTTTTCCGGAAAACCATGCCTACAAATAAAATGACAATTATGAGTAGACAGTCAAATCAATAAATTCTGATAAAATAGAACCAAATAAATATTTCAACAGGTGACTTCACTCTACACAAAGTAAGATGAAATAAGTTTTGAGTCTCCAACCTAAAAGATCACATTAAATTTGTAAACTTGTTTCCAGAAAAAACAATATCCATTCATCAAGGTTTCCCAACCTTCTGTTTTAATACATAAACTTCAAATGATTGGTGTGCATACAATTTGCATGCAAAATCAATTTTTCATGTTATTTAATAGGGTAAAGTAGAAATCACACACAGTAACCAATTCTAAAAAAGAGTGCAAGCGCCAGAAAGAGAGATTTTATACCCACTGAACGAAAATTAAACTAACTCATATAAATCTGAATCCGTGGAGAAAAATATAAAATGAACAAAATGGATGCAAACATAATCAACAAGGGATCATAGTCACGGAGTCCACAATGAAAGATACCTCAATGGAGAACTGCAGTTCTGTGCTTGCAACCAAAGATGACATAAATTCCACCTGTTCACATTAAACCTTAGAAACTAGAAGAAGCATCGCACAGAGAAATTGCTATATCCAATGATGCCCCTCTAATTATTTACTAGCAAAGAAACATATTTGTACTCACCTTAGTTCCACACTTCAGTGCAATTTCCTGTAATACTACAACTGGAGTATCCGCATGAAAAACAGAATGGCCAGATTCAGAGTCAAGATCCCTGTGGCTGGAAGATGATCTACTAAAGGGTATTTCATCAACTTCACAACAACAATGAAATTATGTCATTCTAATGTTAACACTAAAACAAATAGAACTGGAAGAAAAATTGTGTAAACCTCATACCAAAAGCACAACAATAAAGGCATGTGTGTTTCAAGTTTTGTAGAAATACTCCAATAAAAGTGGGAATATGACATTCCTGTGCTTGGTACGCATGACCATTATGCCTATGTTTTACTAGCATTTTACTCCCATTGTAAAGGATAGACATATTACTTTCTAAAGGGAACAGAAGTTACACTGAAACCCAACCAACCATTAACTTCAACTCCGTACCACATTATCTTTTTTTGTTTTGACAAATCAAAATTGGGAAACATTTCCGGAACATTAAACGCTAGCCCATAGTTTTTAATTTACCCAATTATAACGTTAGTGCAACAGAGAATCAGAAGTAGTTTTATTGGCAGAAACTAGCAGTGGTTAGATATTAAATAGGTGTAAATAAATAATAACTGTCATCACTATTTATCATTCCTTCTCTATTTTCCTTTATTGATAGTAGTGCTTTTGTCTTCACATCACCAAAATAACCTAATGATAATTAATAAGGATAAAATTGGTATATGAGTAATAACTTTAAAAAATCAACTAACTCACTTATTTTATTGGTTTGTGTAACTCTGTTACAAGTGTCTTATATTTAATATTAGACGGAGTATTATTTAAATTAGTCGAATAATAATGTCATGTTGCCAGTCTATGACAGAATATCGTTAAAAATGTGCATAATAGGGAAGGGGGGTATGTGTGTTTTGCCTTTTAGTAACTTGGCAGAAAACTCTTCTCTTCAGGAGTCTATGACTCTGGACAGCAAATTCTGCTTTATTTTCGTCTTTTATGTGATACTCTTGTCCAAAATATTCTGTCATAACATTCCTGCCTATAGTGATCCTGGGAATATACCATATATCTTGAAACAAACAACTACCAATAAAACATTTTCAAGTTCATATAATGCATTTTTAAATGCTTACTATCTCCAGTTAAATAGTAAATGAATGAAGACAAAGGCAATCCTCTCGAGATACTTGATGAAAGAAAAAAAACAAGGTGTACATATGAACGAAAAAAACAGATCTGTGAAGCATTAATAGAAAACATGGAGTTAAAAAGTAAATGAATGGGGACAAAGGAAATCATCTCAAGAGATATGTTTATTATGAAGAAAGTGAGACAAAAAAAGCAAATCTATGAAACATTAATAATAAAAACAAACTTGAGCATATATATATATATATAGACACACACACACTCACAAACTCAGAACACCAGAGATCCAAATAACTGCAGCCAAACACTAATCATTACAAAAGAATACGTGAGGAACGGACTAGAAAGAAACAATCATAAATATAACCGCAAGTACTACGGCTTACCAGATAAAGATCGATAACTTGAGGGCATGTGGTTTGATCTTGGGCGATCATCTCTGTGATACATCTGCACAGAAATTATCTTTATACAATTAATTGGCTAAATAAGCTAAAAGTCTAATCCAACTGTAAAACCTGAGATGATAGACCCAAACATAGTCATTACCTCCTTTGGTAATCTTTGGTGGCTATCATGGAGAATTCTATCAGATGAAATGGAACTTTCAACCTTAGAGAAAAAGGATGGATGAGGAGGCCGGTGCTTTTCAATAACCAATGGACCAGAATCTACGGAAAATTCCTTAGGTACTACCCGGTTTAGTGGCTGTGAACCAATATCCTCCTCTGCAGGAAACCAACCCCCTCGAGATGATACACGAGGGGCAGAGACTGGAATGGGATGTCTGATAGGATATGTAGGCTCATTGGATGCATGATCCCTGGTATCTTGTCCATGTTGCAATATGAGAAGCCTTCGCCTTGTATCTGGATCTAATTCTGATTCAGGTACTTCACCTTCTTCTCTAGCGGGAGAGCTATGCAAGCTAGATTCGGAAGGAGCAGCTTGACCAATTGGCTTTACTAGTGCAGCAGTTTGAGGAAACTGTACATGGGTAAATGGCATCATAGATGCCTGTGCTGTTGGCGGAGGAACTGAACCAGAAGACACCATTGTGTACTGAAGAGAAGTGAGCCTGGGGTCTAGGTTTGCATTTGTCGCAGGGATCGTTGAAGCTGCTGACAGTGCATCCTAGCAGCAAGAACAATTAAAAAATAAATAAAAAATGACACAAGCTTCATGTTTAATCATACATATATCACAGTTCTCATATATTCATTCAGAGCTCGGGTTGATACCTTCAATTTTCTTTCTACCTCAGCATCTGCCATGCCATCAAACAAGAATGGATCTCTGTTTCCATTGGAAATGGCACTAGAACCATCATCCTGAGTTCCAGTAAAACACAATGAAATGATACAAATATTACTTTGACATCAACACAGTAGCCCACCTGATACGAGGCAACAAAATATGTATATTTGTATATTGAAATACACTAACCTCTGAGACTAGATAATTGCTCACATCAGGAGGAGTGGGTATATCTTTGATATCATCTTCATAGGCAACTTGAGGAATCTTTTGTAAAAGACCATCATCAAAATCTCTGTCACCAAATCATAAGACTTAATTAGGTTCAAGAATCCAGTTAAGTATTTACTTTTATACTGATTTAAGATAAGTAAACTGCTCTAAGAGCAACCTATAACCATTAAACAGAGTTGTCCCCCAGATAGGCAAGGAAAATTGGTGAATCTGTGCATATCCCTTTCTTTAAGGTGTAGACGTAACAATCAAAATTACTTTAGGTTTAACACTCTAACTTACTTAAAGAAGCCACCCCTAACATTGCAAGCAACATTTCTTGCAACACACAGGACGGGGATAGTATTGCTTGCCTACAAGACAAACAGGTTGCATAAGTTCATACAGTGAAAAAAGGGCAAAATTCCATTAATGCAATTGAAGGTATTGGGCTTCCAACTCTAAGAAAGAAAATTTACTTCAGCTTGAGGAGCATAATACGGAGCAAATGCAGGGACAACATGCACTCTAGGTTGATCCTTCTCATCCCACACTTTCAATCGATCATCAATTACCAATGCCATCTTTGGATGGCATAAACCATCTTGGAAGACATTGAACAATGACTTCTTCAAACCTATATTGAATTATTGAAACACCATATTAGAATTATTAAACTAAATAAAACAGCAGCAGGATTAAATCTGCATATCAATCTCAGATAGGTGAATTTTAACATACAAGCTGTTCTCATTTCCACAGTTTGCTTCTTTTAGATGTTTCATTACAAATATACTGCTTGTCATTGCAAACAAAACTAATAGAATAGAAAACAACCATGCAATTCACCTACCAGACTTAACACATACAATGCGACCTAACAGTTCTTTAGAATTTATCAAATTTGAATCTGGATCAAGAAGTCTCCACATTTCTAGTGCATAGTCCCTTTCAGCCATTGTGCACACATAAACCTCAAAACGCTTGCGCCCTCTTGCAGTCAGATAGCTCCGAAGATCTTCCCATGCAGGTCTCAACCTCACAAGAACACTAGTATCTCGAATCTTTCCAAACACAAAATTTTGTTAGATTGATGATTCTGACAAGTCTATCTGCTTGGATATGCTAAACAAAATAGATAAAAAACAGCTTATCTATGTCTATATGATAGAATTAAACATCTTGGCATAGGATAGCATAATGAATGCACTATAATGTGAAAATCACATTACTCATCCAAACAAGGCAGCAGTCACATCAATGGCAATGAGAAAGTGTCTCGATCAAGTGTTTACTTGAACCAATAGAGAAATTAGTTAATGTCCAGAAAAAAGCATTTTAAAACAGGTATAAAGTATAATAATAAATCTAAAAGGAAAACACAAATCCCCAATATGTGGCAGTAGATACAACAAAACTAGTGGATACAAAAATAAATACCTGTGGATTGATGCGTGTCAGAATAATGTTCTTATCCTGCAATCGTATAAGTGGCCGAACTATAGGCTGATGACTGTCAGATAATGCCGGGACTATCTCAGATTGAACTTTTATCACTCTCCCGTTATCAACAACCTGATCATTTTCAGCATATTGCTTCAATATATTCTTATCATCTAGGTAGCGCTTGACCTCAGCCTGCATGCCAGAAATTCGTTGTGGATCTACCTCAGAATTTATTTTTCTCTGGAGTGCATCAATTCTATCCTCGAATGATCGCATTGTGTTTGCTACGATAAGTGTTTCATCCAGATCAAACACTATACCCAAACATCTAAGATTCAGCATAACGAGGCATGAATCATAAAGTCCCAAAGCAACAATAAATCCCCAAAAGCATGGTCTGTCATCATTTCGTGAATGCATTGCAACCAAATGTATTTCTTCCCCACCTAGTGGAATTACGGCAGTCTGCAGGGTCCAACATCATAACGTAGTTAAAATCCAGAGAATTTGTAGGAAACAAAACACACTACTGTTAAAATCCAGAGAGAATTTGCAGGAAATAATGACATACTATTGTTAACCTCGCATATTTAAGAGATAAACATGACTGTCAATGCTCACAAAAAATAAACTGCATGTCGTCTTAAGTAATGATGCACATTAACATATTCGCAACTCTGTTCAAAATATAAAAGTCATCTTTCTACACTCTAGACCACAATTGTAATCTTTCAAGAATTTAAGATCCTTTCTTCGACCTAAACCCAAGTCAGCATAGATATTACATTTCACTAAAACATACTTTTTGTGACAACCAACCCTAGCAGCATTTTCATATGATCAACCACAAACAATAGTCTGTCATAAAATAGTCTCATTGAACATCATGAAACTCAGTTCAGTTTAGAAGTAATGTCAATCCTGGGTCTCTGTTAAGTGACCAATTAGCCTGTTCCTTCATCATCTGGGTTCAAAACAGCAGATTCGTTAAGTCCAGGCAAATTATTACAAAATTAACACACAAGTCATAAGTGGGTTATCCAAATATCTGAGTGCAGTCCTCTGAGATTAATTAAGTCCAGAGTCAAATTGTCATGGAAGATAGTGCTTTAATAGTTAATTTATTTTGAGCCCTTTTAATTTTTTAAAGTGTTACTATATACCTTGTTCTCTCTGATACACAAGGAGTGCAAGTGAAAGAGGCCGTCCTGCTGCTGAGTCTTTGACTCCATTTTGAAGCAAACACCACATGAGGTAACAGTGTGAAGCACAGCAAGTGGTGGACACCTCTCACTTGGTTGCGAGAAGTGGCTTATTCTGATTTCCTTCACATGGAAGTTCTTGTAGTTGTTCTCTTCCGGGTATACCTCTACCTTACCCAACACCACCTCCCCCTGGTACACCACCGATTTATACATTCTCTTTTTTTTTCCTTCAAATCAAATCACTACAACACACAAAAGTCTTTGGAAATTCCGTCAAGATTCCGTGTAAGTAAGGGAAAAAGTATTCATCAACATCATCATCATGGCCGTGTCAACAACGCTTTAAAGATTCGTCTGATTTTTGCATTACCAGAAAGGAAATGTACATATAAAATAACACAAAAATGAAAATTAGGGCGTTTTGTTTCCGGAGAGAGTTTTAGATGCGTGATTGAAGGTGATGGCGGATAAAAAATAATATTCCAAAAAATCGAATCGCGGAGGCTGGGTGTGTGGATCGTGAATCTCCGCCGAGGAGGCCGGGGAAAGGTTTGTTTATGCTTGAGAAATGCGATTGTTTCGGTGGCAGCTAGGGTTTGATGATGGGTGTGCTCGTGGAAGATGATGAAGATGATCACAGAGGAGAAACCCTAGATCCGGAAAACGAAAGGTCAAAAACTGTACTTGGTTCCTAATGCATAAGCCACTCCCAATAAATAACACCAGCAATAAAAAATTAGTATACCCTTCTTTTTCTAATTTCATAAATCATTAATTACAGATAAACTCTGCTTTTTTGACCTGGTGCATCCTCGATAATATATATATTAATAATTAATAAATTAATGCTTGTGGTAGGTAGATCCTTTTATCCAAATATTGCACTTTATTTTTTATTCTTCACAAAATTAGTGTAATTTTAAATTAGTTATCAACTTATAACAATTTGTATAGAAAAACACAAGTCATACAAAAATAAATTATATTTTATATAGTTATTTAAATATATATATATATATATATATTGTCTAAATTTATACTATTTTGTAATTTTAAAAAAATAATGTTAAAGGAACCATATAAATTATTACGAGAAAGAAAAAGTATAACTTACACTATTTTGAACATGGATATTTTGTCTTTACTATTTTTATTTTATTTTTATCGTTGCATATGTACTAAATTGATAATTTTAAGATTTAAGATATTGTAATTTCAATATCTGATTAAGATAAAATGTATTTTCTTTTTTATTATCTGTAATCAAACAAATGTATGTTTGATAATAATAAAAATACTTTATCAATTAAGGGATAACATCTTGAGAGAGAAATTAAAGATATCAAAGTCTCCTAAAAATATAAAATACGGATAGTCATTTAATTTGTAACTAAATTTCCTTTTTTTGAAGAGAACAGCTTTTGTTCATCAATTTTAATAATACAATAATAACGAAAATTATATGCAATAATAACAAAAACTAGATGCGCATCTTTCTAAAAAACAAAAAATTAACAACGAAAAATCATTCTTTAATAAATAAATAAACATTATATATATTGAAATAAATATTTATCTTATATCCAATCGTAATCTATAATAAGCTTAATAAGTAATTAAAAAATAAATTACATGTTTTTTTTGGACTTCTTGTGCCGGGATAACATATATATTTATAATAACTAAATTTTATCATCAACTTCTAAGAAGAAATAATAATGATTACATATTTTGTTATAATATATTTTTGTTATCAATTTTATAATAAATATTTAGTAATTGATTGAATATAATTAATGTAAACTAATTATGTTAAGAGATGAAATTTATTGTTTTCTAAAATGTTATTATATATTTTTTTCATTTTTTATTATTAGTATCATTGAATATTATTCAATGTTAATCATCTTAATATAATTTTCATTTTCATAACATCTTGAATCTCAGTATTATTTAACTCCGTTAAATATAAAATTACTTTGTCCTGATGATAAAATTATATATTCATCACCACGAAACCTTACTATGAATAAAACAAAATAGTGAAATTCTAAAACATGTTGTTAAGGCTAACAGGTTTAAGTAGTTTATGACGAAGTTCAGAAAGTTTATGAAAGAACAAAACAAATCTTTATTTTTTTTATAAACAGTTATTTGAGTTGTTGAAACAAATAAGTATATATATGTTTTATTTGATTGGGGACTCCTGATAATTAGGAATTTATTGTGGTTTTGAGAAATAATGTTAAAATAATATATATTATGTTTAAGAAGAGTTTTGCAAGATAGAAACTACAAGAGGCATTAATGAATAATGATGGGGCATGTAATTTAACAAAATTGAAGTATAAAATCTTTATAAAAGTTGCGAAATTTAATAAAGGACACTGGATAAAATAATCATTGGTCCATAAATGACCATAGAAAATATAACAAATGTTTGAAATTGAAATTTAAAAGCTTTGAAAAGTAATTATTATAATCATTGGCCAATCATTGACTAAATATTAGTTTAGTTTAGGCTAATGTAAGATCTCTCAATTGAAAAACATCCATTGAAAACGAAAATTAAATGTTTAAATTAGTTTCTCCACTATATACACAAGAACTTGTATTTTCTAAGAATGTGTAGTTATCCACGAGAAACAACCGTTAGTTGATAAATCATTATTTTTAAATATTTGAAATTCTAATGTAAAATATGTAGTTAACTAATTCAATTAAATTGATTTTTTTCTTTTTATATAGTATTGCAGTTATAATTTTATTTAAATATTATTCATCATTTTATTTTAAAATTATATTATTTTATTGTAATTCTCCTAATAGTAATCACAACAACAAAAGTAATAAAGCATGTCTTATATGTGAAGATGACACATCTCATTGTCAATTACAACGTGGAAGAAAAATAATGTACCTTGAACATAATTAAACCATCCGTTTATTTAATGTGTGTCGAGAAATTGAACTAGCTCGTCCATTTATTTAATGTGTGTCGAGAAATTCAACTAGCTCTAACAACTTAAAACATGGGTAGCCAGTATATGAATGTGTGAAAAACCTACAAGTTATGTTTGAAAAAAAACCAAAAGCCTTTCACAAAAAGAAACATATAGAAGAAAAGATACATCTTCTTTGATCTCTGGTATTATAGGGTGTTTGATGTGAGGTATTATATAAATATCATGTCGTAGAGAAAAATATGTGTGATACTATTATGAGAGAATGTTGCCAATGCTTGTTTGGACATGATTGAAATGTTTATGAGAGAATAATTAACTTCATAGTATCATAGTGCATATTTGTCTTTGACATGTCACACATTCTTTAAACAAAAGAAGATAAGTTTTTATGAGACTTTACAAGCCTTAAGGTTTAGTAAGGTTACTTTTCCAATATTAATAGACTTGTATATGTGAAATATATGAATTTGCTTGGGTTAAAGTTTCATGATTGTTATATTTTGATGCAACAACTTTTACTTATGGCAATTAAGGTGATATTTTCAAAGAATGTCATATATGCATTGCTTGGAATAAGCAAGGTCAATATTCTTATTGATGATAAATGTCATGTGTTGCAAGTAATTGTTAGGTATTAGAGTAACAACATAAGAACTCACAATAAAAAATAACAAATAAAAAGAGAAACAAAACAAAAATTCAGCAACAATATAATTTATTAAAATGAAATAAAATTACAATACCATTCTCTCTAACTCTAAGGAGAAAACAATAATACTCACTCTTAGAAATAAGTCAAACAACTACAAAAAGAACCTTAAAAGAGAAATTAATTTTCTCTCTTAATTTTTATCTCAAGCACTATAACAATAGAAACGAAAAGGAGAACTTTTAGACTTGGATATAACTTTTTGCCTAATAGTAACCTTCAATCCAATACCATGTTCTAGAAACAATGAATAACCAAATATGAAAAAAGATCATGGTATGTAAATCTTAACCTACATAATTTAATCATAAAAAACTTATAAAAAATATATATAATTGGTATTTATTTTGCAACACACTTATGAGATCCAAAACACTAATTTGTTGAGAACTAAATGGATTTCATATGTTGGGCAGCAATGGAAGGGTTTTAAAAGTAACCGTATTATTTGTTATATTTATGGTGAGTCGGGTGATAAAAACTCCTAAAAGACATACCAATTCCTTGAGGAGGAGACACGGTAAACCTTATGGGAGAGATTAGTAAATCCTGGCTTTCAAGTCGATTGAATTATAATTTATGGTGCAATATTTTAATTATTTTGTAATGTCTCTTTCTTATAGTTTTATATGTGTGCGATGTAAATAATATGAAAGGAGGAAAGTTGCACGTGACATTCACACAAACAATGTCCACCCGCTTAGTTTGTATGGTGTTCGATATTTATCTTGTGTTCGATATAACAAGCTTGAGCATACCATGTTTTGTGATATATCTTTCTTAGTTCCCACTGACTAGTCAAAAGTGAGTTTACATCTCCACCTTTATTACTTTTATCTTGGGACATTTTTTGTCAATGTGTATTCAAATGTTTATGTTGTGATATCATCAATGGAACAAAGTCCTAGGGAACATTCATTTTGTAGGGGCATGAAGACATGTTGGTGGTTGCCATTGGTCATCGTGAGCATCCCAGGATGTGTTCATGCTATTGTACGAGAGGTAGACATTAACTAATTCTTGATACTCAACATTTACGAGAGTGCCCATTTAACCTCCAATTGGCCCTCTACAAGTTTCTATTATTCATGTCAACACGATGAGAAGTTGTGTTACTTTTGATTGATTAAAGGTGGTTGGTGTTGATGTCCTTACTAACTATGAGTTTTATATTGATGATCCCCCAATACTCAATGACCTTAGGTAAATTGTATTTCATTTATATTTGTTAATTTGTATTTTATTTAATCTTATATATTTTTATGACCTCATGTAAAGTTTATACATTAAGGCCAATTAGACACTACCAAATAATTAAGGAAGATATATGCGTGTGGTGGTTCGAAACATTTGACATGCTACTCCAAAACCGTAAGTGTCTTCTCTTTGATGTAATGATAATAACAAATAGAAAACAACTTGTACAAATTATATATATTTTCTAAAGTTATAGGTAAGACTAATAACACCCATTTTTTTATGTCAGATTAATGCCATGATTGTTATGGATATTTATATACTATGTGTATTAGTATTACAACTTTAGCTATTGTAATGTGTTTTTAGTAATCTTAAAAAGATAATCATATTCAATTGTTTATTCTAACGTTATATTTTTCAACTTCAAGATACATCGCTTTTACACAAAGAAATAAAATACTTACATTTATGGATCTATTGACCTTATTGTTATTTAGAGTACAATAAATAAAGTGAGTAGGATACAACATATTTAATAAAAAGATTTTTAAAAAAATATAAATAGAAAGATGAACCTAACATCTTACTTACTTGCATATGTAAGTGTACACTTTTTTACTCTTAACTATTTTTTTGTGATTATCTCGTATTCATTATATAAAAAAAAGTAAAACTTTAACCATAACCATCCGATACTCAAACTTTTTATACTACTATATTTCACATGTTATATAAATTATATTTAATAAATTTAATGACTAATATAATATAATGAATGTTTATTCTTTTTATAGAGTTATGAAAGTTTATTTAAGACTATAGAAATTTTGATTAAAAAGCAACTTCAATTTGTTACACTTAATATAAGTTATTTGTGTCACTATTATTTAATTATGATATAAAATACATTTTAATTACTTGTATTTATTCCGTAGTGCTAATATCAAATGAAAAATTATGAATACGAAAATTATGTGATGGAACACGTACATATAATTGATTTCATGAAGATATATAATACAAAATTAACTTAAACACCTTAATTATTTAAGTATAATTAAGTAAGTAAACTTTTAAATTTTTGCGTATCAACTACTAATTTCTTTGAAAGAATCGATAGGATGCATTCATTATTTGAAATACTTTTAATAATTCATGGATTGTTTGGATTGATTTAAATGTACATGCCAATAATACATTTTAAGCCTTTTATTACTATGTTTATCAATACCCGCATTTTTATTATTTTTATGTTGTAAATATTTTGCTGTTTAATTCTTAATATTTAATTAAGAATAATAACAATTTTATAGATAGTTAATATTTCTGTTAAATTATAAATGAACAACTTTATTTGAGACTATATATTACATACAGGGGAATGATATTAATTTCTATGGTGAAAATAACTAAAACAATTAACATTAAAAAAAAACCACTATTTATGATGATTTTTTACCCAGATATTACACGTTCTATATGTTAATCTGATAATAACCATATTAACAAAGTAATATTTAAAACATAAATTTTTACACAAGTTTTACATATTGTATAATGATCTGTTTACAATCAATATAGTAAATTGTACTCACTATGATAGTTTTTATTGATATAAAAAATGTAAACTTTTCACATGACATGGATTTTTGTCAATTATATGACGAATCTAAAAAATCTTAGATAATCAACATAAAATTTCTAAGGTATTGATACCTCTTGTAGCATGATGCAATTATAATTTATCTAATCCAATAATTAAGATTAAAATCTTTATTAACGTGTAGATAACCAAGCTTCTTAATTCAAAATGAATGACCATATACAAGGTTTGACAACTAGGATTTTACATGTTTAAAAAGTATTTTCAATTGTTACTAATTATGTATCATACACTTTCGTACTAACACAATGGTAGTTAACTCTACACCATCCAACGAAAAAACATTTTTCTCTTATTTTGTCTTACTAAACAATCGTAAGAAACCGATTTATTTTATTTTTTAATATAGTATGTGCATGTGAACCAATAAATTCTCATAAAAACGAGACCCAACTTCAAGTACACCAGCTGCAATAGAAATATAAAAAACTGTCTCCTCTTCTAAGATTTGACCTTTAAAGTAAACAAAAAAATACACATGATGGAAAAAATGTATTATTCCCAACACGTAAATATAAAATACGAACCTATTAGTTGTTACTGAAATATATCATAAATACAGTTAAAAATTGTATTTAAGTTTTAAGTAGTAAAACTAAATAGTTAAAAACCAAAAAATTAAGCAAAGATAAAAAGTGTAATTTAAGATAGAGAATTATTTTTTTAATAGATTAATTCTTAAATTAAATTAATTAAGAAATGGATTTTTTTTTCATTAGTCCACCTTCACGTGAGAAAACGATATCTGAAGTTTTAAAAATACCGAAATTATCCTCCGTAGATGTTGAGGAAAGGGTTTTGTTCGTTCTCTCACCGGATAAAATAAACCACACTGATCCATCGATTCAAAATCGCACGGAATTTGAAGAAAAATTCAAATTCACCCATCTCAACACTTTGTTCATCAATTCAATTCAATCCAATCCAATTCTTCTTCTTCTTCTTCTTTGTTCTTCTTGTTCCAGTTCTTGAACTGAAACAGCTCAACTTCTCACCTAATTTTCAAAATTCCCGAAAAAGCCCTTTTTCTAGTCCCCAAATGCCTCACCCCTTTTCCTCCGTTTAGCCGCCACCAACACCCACCACCCGCCGCCGATCTCCGCCAAAGATGATCGTGCGCACATACGGCCGCCGCAACAGACCCCTCTCGGGAACGTGCTCGGGATCCTCATCGCTCAACGACGACGTTTCGGAGCCCTTCTCGCAGGAGACCGACGACCCTCTGTGCGCCTTCGCCTTCTCCTCGCAGGACTCCTCCTCGCAGCATTGGCCCCTCTTCGATTCAGAGATCGACGATTTCTGCGCCGAGGGGAAGTCCAAGCGGGCGCGGCGCGCGGCAGAAAAGCGTGCGGCGGCGGCTGAGGGGATTCCGGCGACGTCCACGCTCATGGAAGCGCAGGAGTTCGGTGAGATGATGGAGCACGTCGACGAGGTGAATTTCGCTCTCGATGGCCTCCGCAAGGGCCAGCCTCTGCGGATCAGAAGGTCGAGTTTGGTTTCGCTCTTGACAATTTGCTCCACTACGCACCAGAGGAGGCTTCTCAGGACTCAAGGGTGTGTCAATTTCTTTCCAGCTTTCTTCTTTCTTGCGAATCTGAAATGGGTCTTTTGCCTTGAGCTTGTTCATAGTGTGCGTGTTTTGGTTTAATTTCTTTATTTTTCTTTAATTATTTTGAAAATTTTGTTGGGTTTGTATCAAAATTTTAAATTTGGCACGGGAGGAGTGTTGGGGTGGTTTTAGGTCCGTTGGATGTGTGGGGTTTTTGAATTTGTCGGCGCTTTCGAATGTTGGGGTTGAGTCGGGAGCTGTAAATTTCTTCGTGGATTTGAGTAATTATTACTTATTTACTTCTGCCTGAGATGAAGAATTGAAAGGGTGGATATTTTTTCAGTTTTTGCTTCTGGTATTAACATTGCTGTTAAGGTAGATTTGATCTTGGGATCTCTTTGGCTACTTTTTAAGTGGAAATGCGAGTTGAAGGGAGATTAGATATTTTACCGTTTTCAAGGATTGCGCCTGTTTATTTCACTTAAAGGACTATGTTGCCGGTTTTATTTTTTTTCTTAATTTTTACGAGGTAATCCGGTGCCCCTTTTAGGTGTGATATTAGTCATCGCCCGTGGTATTGAGCCTCCTTTGCCAGTGCTTTCTTGTGTGGTCAAACCCAACCCGGAGGTGATGAACCCTAAGTTTGCTTCCCACTCTAGCCACCCATTGTGGTTGCCTTTCTTGCTATTTGATACAGTAATAATAGTAATGTAGAATTTTCCGTATCAAGATTTACGAGATTATAAAGATTCATAATATTGTTGTTATCATTGCCCCAAGTGCTATGTAATTCTCAGTGAGTGAGCCAGAGTAGTATTTTCTGGAGAAAACTCTCCATTAGGTCCTCCGAAAATTTTAGTTGCCAAATTTGTTCCTCAAAATGTTTTTTTTGGTCAAAACATTAGTTTCTCGAAGATGTTTTTTTTGTCATTGCTCTAGTCCTTTGAAGATTTAATCCCTGATAGTTTCCATGTGTCACAACTTTGGTCTTCCACAGGGATGAACACGTGCTGACATTTTAGATCTTTGAAAAACTATTTGGTGTTAGATTTCATTTTTAAGTGACTAATTTGGTTCCAAAACCTTTGGAGGACTACTTTAGTGACCAACAACTTTGGAGACTAATGGGGTGTTTGATTTAGCTTTTGGCAACTAACTCAAGTGCTCTTTCTATGTCCATAAATCTTCATTTAGATGGAACTTTAAACTGAGTGCATGGATTGAATTCACTTTAATATTAGAAATATACCTCCTGTATGGATGTTTAGCTGATGAACCCTGATTTTTATGACTTTATAGGTTGGCAAAGACAATAACAAATGCCATTTTGGGTCTCAGTCTCGATGATTCTCCCAGCAATCTTGCAGCTGCAACCCTTTTCTACATTTTGACCAGTGATGTAAGTCTTCTTTGGTCTATGGAAATGCTGATATCGGATTTTGAATAATGAAAGAAGCTATGGGCAATACGACCATTACTGTTGTGTATTTTACCAGATACGTTTTTATTTCAGGGCCAAGATGATCACCTCCTTGAATCACCTGGTTGTATTCAATTTCTAATCAAGTTTTTAAAACCAATTGTCACCACAGCCATTAAAGACAAAATACCAAAATTTGGCTATAAACTTTTATCATTGCGTCAGAATGATGACATGTTTAAAAATACAACGGGAAGATTGGATTCTAGTTCTGCAGAAGTTGTTTCTAGAGTACAAGAAATTCTAGTGAATTGCAAACAGCTAAAAGCATGTCAGAATGACAGTAGGGCGGAGAGACCGGAATTATGCCCAAAGTGGTTAGCATTGCTGACAATGGAGAAGGCTTGTTTGTCTGCCATTTCTCTTGATGGTATTGTAAAGAACATTCGTGTCCACAGTTTGTATTATTGGCTGAAGATGTTCTTTTTCTTCTATTATTATATCATGTTCTTTTAAATTTCAAATGCCATTTTTTTGGCACAAAAATAATAATAGATAATCAAATTTGTTCATGTATACTGGTATTAAGTGTTTAGAATGCATTGATGTCGAGTTTATATATCTGTCTTGTTAATTTTATTTTTCCCAATTTCTGAATGTGCCATCCTGATTCTGAAATACAGATAAAATTAGTGAGTTCTCAGCACAGTGGTGCTTAACTTGATGGAATCTGGCTTTTTATATACACATTCTAGGATGGTAATATATTCTCATTTGCATTTTAGTGGTATTTGCTTATGTGGATTTCCATCCCAATTTTTTTAAGATTTTGCTTTTTTCACTTGTAAATAATGAGTTCTGCGGTATTCTTTCTCTACAACAAGTTATAATTCCTGTAAGTAGTTTATGCTGCTTCTAGTTGATCAAGAACTAAAGTCAATCGTCTTTGTAATGCTCCTGTGGTCCTGTTGAATGTGTGTGTGTGTATATTTTTTTGTGAAACTTATATATCAAAACATCTTCTTAGTATTTTTATATTCTTTTTATATTCAGAAACCTCAGGATCTGTGCGGAAGACTGGTGGAAATTTCAAGGAAAAATTAAGGGAGCATGGAGGACTTGATGCAGTCTTTGAAGTCACCATGAATTGTCATTCAGATTTGGAGGTGTGAGCTTGTATGTTAGTTCATATATATGCTTTACCATATTGTAGTTGACTAAATCCTAAACCTAAACTTTCACAAAAAGAGACTGACAGAGACAGTCAAACAGTATTTTCTTGATCTTTGTGTTTTTCTGTGCATAACCAATTCATTTGTTAGCCTGTTTGGAAAACTCTCTAAATCACATTTTTGTTGATAAAACAGATTGTATAGCAACAGGAGTATTTGGGTAACTTTTTAGAATTCCAATTAATTCTGCTGTGAATGAAATTGGTTTTGGCAAAAAGGAATTTTTTACTTTTCTGTTTAGGGTTCTTGCTATGGGACCTATAGTATGTTTATTATGTGTGTGTGTGTGCACACACACACACACATATTTACAATTAAGAGCCATTTTACATTTTCATATAAAAAGATCAATTGATCTAAATCACTTTGAAATTTTTTTGTTGTTAAACACAATTTTTTAACCTTAATTCTTCCAAAAATCAATTGTTTAAACATTACTTCTAACTGAATTGTGATCAAATGCACCTATATTTGCTTCCCCAAATTAGAAATTATTGTAGCAATTACTTGAAAACGCTGGATTTGTCTTTCAGAACTGGATGAAGGATTCTCTTTCTACCAAAGGTTCAAGAAATGACAAACGAATCAAGAGCCTAACCTTACTTCTCAAGTGCTTGAAGATAATGGAAAATGCTACTTTCCTAAGCAATGACAATCAGGTTGACATGTGTTCTTTGCGTGTTTACTTCAAAACATGTTTGTTTATTTTTTATAGATATTTGTATTGTGTAATGCATGCTGCATGATTTGTTGCATTCCTAGCTTGGTGAACATGTTAATTTACCAATAATTTAATCTTAACATTTACTCTTTCACTGTAGACTCATTTGCTTGGAATGAAAGGAAAATTGAGTCCTCAGGGTCCCCCAATTTCTTTTACGGAGCTGATTATAGCTATCATAAAGGTCCTCTCAGGTAATGATCACTCAAAGGGTTAACTTGCTTTTTCTACCTGTTCCTAATTAGTTATTTTATTTTCAGCAATCATGTTGGTTTGCTTTGAGTTTGAATTTCTGGTGGTTCTTAGTTTCTCTTCTCTCTCTCTCATCCCTGCCAAAATTCTTCTTACATGTAGATCTATGTTTACGTCGGTGTGCCTCTGCGGCATCCAGTGATAACAAGTCCTACGAACTGTTCTCTATGGCCAGTGATGATTCTGAATTGGATCAGCTCAGAGACTATAGAGGTACTAGATTGTTATTATTTGGTTGGAGTTTTATGCAGAAATTTGCCAAACTATTTTAAAACCTTTATACTCTTATCCTTTTATCTGAGATAGGATCTATTTTTTGAACTGTTTCCCCCTTTTAGGAGATAACTATTATATGTTGCTCTGTTTTTTATTAAGTTGCGGAGATTGATAGGCCTCCATTATTGAGGCATATGACATTCGGAAAGGGGCAGGAAATAAAAGGTTGACATAAACAGACATGGATAAAGAGGACACGATAGTAAATAAATGGATTATTTATGTTAAATATGGAGAATAACTGAATGCTGAGATGGCAACGAATAATGGGAGGTGGGAAATCTGTTGGGGAGAATGACAATTTAAGAGGGAATAATATAAAAATATATAGAGCGAAGGATAGGTCATTGCGTAGTAGACATGGATTGAGAGGAAAAAGGGGAATGGGTTACATCTGGAGGTTCTGTGCATTTGCAGTAGTCTAGATTTATCTTTTATTTTTTATCAGTTTCTTTTCTTGAATCGTTAGAAGTCATTCTCCATTGTTTTGTAGTTTAATTTCTATTAGGAAGAAATGTTATTTGCTTTATTGTCATTTAATATAACGATTTACCATTTAAGATCACATCTCACTAAACCGTAGATTAATTTTTTTTTTTGTCAACATATGGTAGGAAATTACTGCTTTAATTCAAAAGAGAATTGAGCACTAGAGTTGGGGTTGCTAATTTTTTAGCTTTCTTACTATGCTTATAGTCCATTCTACTAGTTGAATTTGAAATTTCGGACTCATCTGTCAAAATATTTAAGTTGAGCCCTTGATCTATTCCAATGATCATGTGTGGGCTTTCATGCAGAATTTGCTCTGTGTATACTACTGCACACCTTTCTCATAGTTTGTTTCATAGGGCAAATTTTATGAGAAAATGTAGTTTTGTTCAGGATGCAGTAATCTGTAGAAAACTTCATGGTTGTGCCTTGTCTTTCATTGTTCTGTACCTCTGTCATAAAGATAATTTGATTCACATTCTAACCTCTGGAAGATACATTGGCTGTTTAATTTAGAAATAAGTTAGTCTTCCGATTTTCTGAATGCTCCTTCATTTGAATTTTGCAGAGAATGAGACTTTATCAATCAGTTCCACTAGAGAGTATCATGGAGCAGAGAGAGGCTCTTATGTTAAGAGTTCTAATGCTTCTCAGATCAGCCGAATATTGACTTGTAACCAGTTGGAAAGTTCCCTATCCATTTCTGAAACTCCGAGCACTTCGACTACTGATACTTATTCTCTAAAGATGAGGGTCAGTTCTTCCACCTCTGGGTCTTGTAGTGGTGCATCAAAGAGTTCATACTGTAAAACATCCATGATTGAAAATAATTCCAGGAAGAATGTTCGCTTTATGGAATCTACCCCAGTTGTAATATTGGATGATAGCCAAGATCCCTTTGCATTTGATGAGGATGATATTGCACCCTCTAAGTGGGATCTGTTATCAGGAAAACAAAAAAAACGACATTCTAAAAAGCATGTGGCAGCCAGCAGAGAGTTCGAAATTGAATGTCAATCTCACACGGCTGCTAGGCAACAAGAATTAAGTAATGGAGACATCAATTTTTCCAGCTCTGATGTTGGTGATGAAAAAGATTCCAGCCTTCTAACTGACTGCCTTCTTACTGCTGTAAAGGTATTTTTATCTGATTTAGTTTTGTTCTATGTATCATTTACATTCACTTACTCATAAATTAATATATGAGTAATTGAGTGAAAGTAGATGACATGCTTCCCTGTTTTTGAAAGTTATTTTTGTTTAATGTATAGTTACAATCCTGAGTTATCTGTCACTGTCATACACTGATATTTTGGAGAAATATCTGCTGGCTATAGCTGTTGTTTGTTTATATATAATGATAGGACCTATCTATAGAACTATGAATGGCGTGTCCTTCTTCCCTCTTTTGTGATTCTCTTTCCCATGGGAGATGGTATCATGTTTTTTCTCGTGCCGAAGTTAGTTACAATTTATTCACTAAGTAATGTCTTATTCTAGGTGCTCATGAATTTGACCAATGACAACCCTGTTGGCTGCCACCAAATTGCTACATATGGAGGACTGGAGACTATGTCTATGTTAATTGCCTGCCATTTCCCTTCTTTCAGCTCCCCTTTGTCCTTTGCTCAGATAAAAGAAAATGCTGCTGGAACTACCATAGATCATCAATCTGATAGGCATCTGACCGATCATGAGTTAGATTTCCTTGTTGCTATTCTCGGCCTGCTTGTAAACCTGGTTGAGAAGGATGGTCATAACAGGTAATTTGAAAACCTTCCCGAAGCTGTTGGTGATGAACTAATTGAGCTACATGAACAATAGATTCACTTGTTTTCATCCTTGAGTGTTTTTCTCCTAGTGTAATTTTTATTTCGAACAATTGAAGGGATCCACTCATTTAAAAAATAAGTCTTGGGCACTTGTTGCACTTAATAACCTTTTATAAGATTTGAATTAAGTAAATGGAATTGTTGAATCGGGTGATAATGGGTGGATTTGTTTATGCTTATTTATTGTTGAGAAAAGCGTTTTCTTTTAATAAAATAAGCAGATTTATGCTTTTTTATCTGTTTGTCTAATCTGCTTATTTAAAAAAATGTTTTTTTAAGAAGCATATCATATTTATTGAATAAGTGATTTTTTTTTTATAAATTGCTTAATTCAAAAATACTTATTTTATATATACGTACATATGTCTATATATATGTGTGTGCACACACACATGGAAATGTGTCTAGTGAAAAATGCTGTTCGTAAGAGAATGAGAGGAGCAAATTTTGGTCGTACTATGATTAAGAGAGTAAGAATTAGAGTCATTTTTTGTACCATTTAATTGTAATATTGCATGATGTCAGGATCATAGGAGCTTTGTTCGATTACGTGGTGGTGTGCTTTTACGCTTTTATTCTATTTTTTCATAATTACAGTGTAGAAAAAGGATTTGCACCTTCTTTGTTTCTTCTACAATTGTTTCATCACAGCGCACACCTATTGAATTGTATAATAAAAAATTAACAATTTAATCCATTTGATTTGGTTTATGTTTGTTTATGAATGAACGAAAGAACATAATGTCTTCTCACTAACTTTAACTTTGAATTATATACAATTTTCAACATGCTAGTTGTTTTATGCAGATCGAGGCTTGCAGCAGCCAGCGTTCTGCTACCATCCTCGGCAGGCTTGTGTCACGAGGTTCGGAGGGATGTCATTCAGTTATTATGCTCCATTTTCTTGGCTAATCTGGGCGAAGGTGAAGGAGATGGGGAAGATAAGCATTTGCAACTGGTGGGTAGCATGTTCATATTTTTCCGAAAAATTCTTGTGATAGTTATTGTGTTTGTTCACCTTTTCGTTCTGTGTATGTATTGATGAGTGCTTGTGAAAAGCTTGCAATATCATGAAATATAATGGAAATCACCAATTATCCTCGAAGTGGAGAATCTATTGCTAATCTTCTCAACTTGTTTACTGTATCATGTGTGATGGTTCAGCATTATCAGAGTGATAAACAGCTGTTTTTGTTTACTTCAGCTGAGATAGTTAAAAAAAAACAGTTAATTCAAATGAATAAGCAACGGGTAAAGAAAAATGGGTGTTGGAATAGTGCTTCACTTTATTGTTCTCTGTTGTGGGTAATGCATATGGAATTGGCTTCAAACTTCCTAGATATTGAAATGTTCATCTGATATATATTAGAAGCACTCGAAAGAGTTGGCGTGTCTTAGTTTTGTAATATATAGGGGTGGAGAGATGTATGAATATTTTTTGCTATCAATGTGTCTTGAATAATCTTATGTTTCATCATGCAGAACGATGAGGCAGCTGTTCTACAAAGTGAAAAAGAAGCCGAGAAAATGATCGTGGAAGCTTATTCAGCGCTGCTTCTAGCATTTCTTTCCACTGAAAGGTTGATTTCTTATAAATTCTCAAATGTTTGTTGCATATCTGAAGGCCTATAATTTACTTACATTTTTTGTTATACAGTAAGAGCATCCGTGCAGCAATTGCTGACAATCTTCCAGACCGGAACTTAGCAAGTCTTGTACCTGTGTTGGACAGATTTGTGGTATGTATCTGTTGAATGATTCTTTTTCACCATGGGGATGAAAATGTGAAACTTTATTAACATATTATTTTTTAGACACTAAATTTGTTTGGCTGGGTTTCATCTTAATCATTTTGGGATTCCTGGGGCCTTTTTTGCCTTGTAAATTTAAAGTGTTAAACACTGACAGCTTTGTTCCTTCCTCTGCAGGAATTCCATCTATCTTTGAACATGATTTCGCCGGAGACTCATAAAGCTGTTAGCGAGGTCATTGAATCGTGTAGAATTCGATGAAAGCTCAAAGGGAAAACACTGTACAGCCACAGCTTAATTTAGGGTTTGTTGTTATTCCGGAGGAAATGTTACACCGAGTCTGACCAACTTTTATTCTCGCATCACATTGCTTATACCCTATTTTTATATCACCGTGCTGGTGATAATGCTGAGTTGCTTGTATACAAAAGTCAATAGTGAGATCCGTACCTAGCATAGTTTGTGTGTAATCAATAGTGGTAATTTTTTTTTTCAATATTCTTGTTTATTCATTCTTTTTCTTGTATCGGAAGCTTATATCTTTTTCAAGCGCCCCACCTACTTTTGTTTCTTCATCTTTTCTTCATCTTGATACAAGCAGCAGCTTACTCACTCAGTCTTGTGTAATTTTAATGGTAGTGGAGATTTGTGCAATGACATTTCTCGTTTAAGATCAAGTTTTGTCGATACTCAACACTGATAGTTATAAAGCCTCACGACTCTTCTGACATATTTAATAGAGATGAATCATTCCTCCACCACAATTTATGAGCGCATAATTGCGCCAGGTATATATCTTATCTTTAGTAGGAAATTGTATATTAGAGGTATGTTGAACCACGTATATACTTGCATAAGGATTTTCTGCAATCCTATCAGGAATGCTTTCTGATACAAGACTGATAAACTGCTTAATGCCATGCTTTACTCTAGGAAAATCTCGGCATTCGGTTGCCAAGGGCTCTAGATCTTAGATGGCTAATGTGAGTTGTTATAATTTTTATATAAACTAGGTTGATTATGCATACAAGTTTAGTAAATATGATTGATGTAATTATTAATAATCTAGATTAGTAATAAACTTTGGGAGGATAAATTAATCATAATTAATGACTCATAAATATATTAACCATTTGTAAGATAAAATTATTTAGAGTCATTTGAATAAACTTCTTAGATATTTATGATTTTTTTTAATCAATTAAAAGCTTTTCATGCATAAAAACAAGTAATTTAACTAATATGGTTTAATATGTAAAAAGTAAAAGCGTTTATGGAAAAATATATCTAAATACACTCCTGTTACAATCACTTGTCACTTGATCATATTTATACATATAATTAACTACGCATATTGTTTAATACCTTTATCATAATATTAGTCCTGATATTATTAATCACATAAATAAATGTAATGATTATATTTATCTCTTTTTAGTAACACTTAAAACAAACGGTGCTATTTTTCACTTCTGGTAAGGCAGAAGAAGGATTGCAACACTCACTGGAGCCAAAAGCGGCCTAACGTAACGTGTTGGATTGCAACACTCACTGGAACCAAAGCGGTCTAACGGACAAATTCTTCCTCCACCCCCATACCCTCTTCCTGCACTCTCATATAATTTTTTTATTCCATAACTATCCTTCATAAAATTACATAAATACTCCTATTTTAATAAAACTCCTCCCTTTCCAACCGATGACCAGGTCATCCGGTTTAATTTTTTGAAAATGAGAACCGGATGCACCCTCCATCCGGTTCTCATTTAAAAAAAAAAATACAAACCGTTCGTTCGGTTAAGAGAACCTTCGTCCGGTTTAGGTAAGCCATTCGTGACTTCCGTTCCTTCGTTATTCAAAATCTTTCAATTAATCCTTCATAGAAGCATTAGGTAACCAATTTGTGATGTTTATTAGCAATTAGTAGGTGATATTGATGATTAGAGTAGTTGATTTGGGATTTGGGAGGCTGTCGACGGCGAATTTGAGGATTTTCCGATCTGCTGGGTTGAGAACCGGATGGAGTCGTCCAGTTTGTATTTTTTTTTTTTTAAAATGAGAACCGAATGCACCCCCATCCGGTTCACAATTTCAAAAAATGAAGGAGAGAGTATTTATGTAATTTCATAAAGGGCAGTCATGGAATAAAAAAATTATATGGGGGTGCAGGAAGAGGGTATGGGACGTGGAGGAAGAATTTGTCCATAACGTGTTGATTTGCAACACTCATTTCAATTTGTTTGAGGGCGCATACTTTCTCCCGCACCTCAGCAAATTAACTATTATATCTTAATGAAAAAAATTAAATAAAATTTATATTTTACTTTTTTTATTTCGAATTATATAATTTAGAATATAATTTTTTTTGTTTCAGATTTTACAATTCAAAATAAAAAAATATTTTTTAGATTATATAATTCAAAATAAAAAATATATTTTGATTATAAATTATATTTTATATTATACAATTTAAAATGTAAAAAAGTTATATTTTAAATTTATAATCAACAGTAAAAAAATTTCAATCTAAAAGGAATATTTTCGGTATTTTGGTAAAATATGGAGTGCAGATAGAGCGCGTCTTGTTTGAGATTACACATATTCCAGATCCACACATAACATTAAAGTTCTTATAATATATATTTTAGGTATGCTTTTTACTTCATAACGTAAAAATTGAGTTAAGAGTCAAACTTACTTATTAAGATTATATAAGAATTATTATTTGGTTGATCAACTTAGTCTTCCCTCTTCAATCTCTCATAATGACGAGTTAGAGCGAATTTATTATCAAATTGGAACTGATTAACAGAAAAAAGGTTCATCAGAGTTGAAAATGAAAAAGCAAAACTAACAGTTAGGTCATCTCATTAAATACGTGTACTTGTATATAAAAAATATTTTAACATCCCATAGAACAAAAGTTTAATAAGAATTTAACTAAAAATAATAGAAAACAATTTTTTATTATCTTCTAATTTGGTAGATGTTGAAAAATATAATTTAAGTTGAATTCAATTTCCTTCAAAAGCAGATACTATTTTCTTTAGATCAAGTTCCAATTCACACAAAAAAACTTGCATTCATTAAAATATCCAAATGCTTTTCTTCACCGTCTTCCTTCTCTGCCTTTCTCTTGTTTTGATCATCATCAAACTCTATTCCAATGAAGCAACCACCAAAATCTCACCCCCTTCACCTCCAAGGTTACCTCTGCTGGGAAATCTCCACCAACTTGGTTCCTTCCCACACCGCACACTCCAAACTTTGGCTCAAAACTATGGCCCTCTCATGCTGCTCCATTTCGGGACAGTACCAGTGCTTGTGGTCTCATCTGCTGATGCAGCACGTGAGGTGATGAAAACTCATGACCTGGTCTTCTCAGACAGGCCAAACCGTACGATGAACGATGTTCTCTTGTACGGTTCCAAAGACCTGGCAAGTTCTACGTACGGAGAATACTGGAGGCAGATAAAGAGTGTGAGCGTGTTGCACCTTCTGAGTACCAAAAGGGTTCAGTCCTTTCGCTTTGTGAGGGAGGAGGAAACTGCCAGAATGATGGAGAACATTAGGCAGTGTTGCCGTGATTCGTTGCCTGTGAATTTGACTGACACGTGTGCTGCGGTTACGAATGATGTGGCGTGTAGAGTGGCTCTGGGAAGGAGGTACCGTGGAAGAGAAGGGAGGGGCTTTCAGAAGCTGTTGTTGGAGTTTGGGGAGTTGTTGGGGGCTGTGTGTATAGGGGACTATGTGCCTTGGCTTCATTGGGTGGGTCAGGTAAGTGGTTTGTTTCAGAGAGCCAATAGAGTGGCCAAACATTTGGACCAGTTTATTGATGAAGTGATCGAGGAGCATGTTAGGAATGGAAGAGATGGGGGTGTTGATGTTGATAGTGAGGAACAGAATGATTTTGTGGACGTTTTGCTTTCGATGGAAAAGAATAGGGTTAACACCACCCATTCCTTGATAGATAGAACTGCAATAAAGGCTTTGATACTGGTGAGTAAGAACACCATCGTTTTTTTTTTTTTTTTTTTTTTTTTTTTTTTTTTTATGTTTTTTTTTTTTTTTTTTTTTTTTTTTTTTTTTTTCTTATTTTTTTTTTTTTTTTTTTTTTTTTTTTTCATGGAATGGATTTTTTACCCGCTTGTTACATCGGTTCTGTTTTGCTCAGGACATGTTTGTTGCGGGTACTGACACTACTCACACAAACCTGGAGTGGACAATGTCAGAACTGTTAAAGCAGCCAAGAGTGATGCATAAATTGCAAGAGGAGGTGAGAAGTGTGGTTGGCAAGAGGAGTCATGTAACTGAGGATGATTTGGGTGAAATGAAGTACCTGAAGGCTGTGATCAAAGAGAGTCTTCGGTTTCATCCCCCAATCCCCTTAATCGTCCCTAGGAGATGCATGGAAGATATCAAAGTGAAAGGGTATGACATTGGAGCTGGCACTCAGGTATTGGTGAATGCATGGGCCATTGGAAGAGACTCTTCATGTTGGGACCAACCTCTTGTGTTTAAACCAGAAAGGTTCCTCAGCAGTTCCATAGATTTCAAAGGCCATGATTTTGAGCTTATTCCATTTGGTGCAGGGAGAAGGGGTTGCCCTGGAGTAGCACTTGCCACATCAATTGTTGAATTAGTAATAGCAAACCTTGTCCACCAATTTGATTGGTCATTGCCTGGTGGGGCATCTGGGGAGGACTTGGACATGTCTGAAGCTGCTGGCCTTGCTGTTCATAGAAAATCTCCTCTTCTGGCTGTAGCAACTGCATATCAGAGAAATTAGTTATGATAAATACATGACACTTTTTTTCATATTGTGAATGCATTTGTGTGGTTGCAGGTTGCAGTCATTTCCAATTGAAGTTTAATGCAATTGCACAAGCTTAAACTCATTCTATTCTATGATACCATAATTTATTCTAAATTCCTTGAAAGAGTTGCCTACTCTATTATTTACATAAAGTGTTTAGTCAGATAATCTGTTGGAGAAAATCAAAGTCACTAGAGAGAACTAAAGAAGAGTGTAGAAATGAGATTAACCCTTCCTTTCCAAGTTGATTAGGTAAGAGTTAGTTGGATTTTGGGAGTCTAAGTTCTGATTTTTTTCATCTCCATTTTGTGTTTCTCTCAAGTTTGAAGATCTGGGTCATACTTCACATTTTGTTCTGAATTTCATGGGGTAAAAAGTTAAAATTTGGGCAAGTGGTGTTTCTGAGATGAGTATTGTTCTCTTTCACTGGAGACTGCTTCTTTCACTTACCTCTAAATTTTTTTAGATTTTCAAAACTACTCTGCTTGAAAAGACGTTTCTGTGTTTATTTGTTAAAGAATATAACAGTTTTGGAATGAGTTATTTGGAAATTTACTTTAGAATAACCCATCTTAAAACTCATTAGCAACGAAAATTAAAAATTCTACATAACATTCTCAAATTGCAGAATCCACATCAAGCATAAAATATTCAATAAATTGTTTTTATCTTACATAATTAACAAGTATTCAATAAATTATTTTTATTATTATATATGATTAATTTCATTATTTTGTTTCAAAATTTTATTCATGTTTATTATTTTATTATTACTATTATAATATTTTAATATTAATAAAATGTTATGCAATTATTTTAAAAAAGTGATTGTGAAAAACAATAATTTTTCTAATTTTATGTGTCATCTACATCGTAAATATTTATTTGTAAAACAAAAATTTTAATATATTCATTGTTTTAATATATTGATTTTATTATTACTAGTGACAACACTGACGTTGTATGCCTACACTTTTTTTTTAATATATTTAATATAGTATATTAAATATATTGACTATAGTAGTTAATACAGTATATTAAATAAATAACTAAAGATATATGAGAATATATATATATATATATATAATAACGTCTTATTTTGTGTTGGACAATTTGTTCATTAGTTTATGGTTTATTTAACTTTAATTTATCAAAAGTTAATTCTTACTTGTCAAATTCACAATGTTTCTATAAATAACCATCTTATACAATTAGAGAATAATCATGCAAACTTAATAATATAGAAATAGTAAATATTAATGAATTTATGATTTAAAGAATTTATAAATTTGTTATATTATAAGAGATTTGTAAATTGTTTTCATTTCGGGATTGACAATTTATTGATCGAGTTAATTGTCAAATAGATGTGAATCTTATGTTTAAAATAATATATCTAAGTAGTATTGTTTTTCATTTTTTCTAGAAGGTTCTCTGTTTTCTATGTAGGTCTTTTTTGTCTTTATTTTATGTTCCTTCTTTATCTTGTATTTGCAAGTTTGTCTTTTTCTAGATAGTTTTTTCTGTCTTTACTTTATGATCGGTCTTTATCTTCTGTCTGTCACACTTAATCTCATTGTGTTCTAATATTTATTTTTAATTATTTATATTTTCCATTCTTTTATATAAAAAGCAAATAAATAAATATAACAAAGTAAATTATCTTTAAAAGAACTATTTTTTTAATAAATACTTTTATTTCAGATGCAAAAACCTAAGAAATAAATTGGGTAAAGATTTTATCCGGACAGGGGATATATCAGTATTAGATGATATGATAATTTTCCTTTTATATAATAATAACAATATATTTATAAATCAGTACTCAAATGCTATTTTATAGATTAAATTTGTTTCTAAAATTGAAAATATTAGTTTTAATTTAGTAGAAAATTGAATTTAATAACAATATTAGATGTGGTCCCAGTACAATACAAAGTCAACATGCCTTTGACCCAATAGCTAAAATTCTTTATTTTCCACAGTATTATATAATGTTGTCACCTAAAGGAAACTAAGAACAGAACAGTAACAGTGTTCAGTTTCGCTCTGCTTTCAGTGATGGATCGAATCCAGCACAAGTTCGTGAAGGTTGCTGATGGTCTCAGTCTCCACGTCGCTGAAATAGGAAGCGGTAAGAATCACCCAACGCCGTCATTTTCAGCTCATGCATGTTGCTTCCATTGTTGATTTGTTGTGTATCGGTGTTTTCAGGTGAAAACGCCGTCGTATTCTTGCACGGTTTCCCTGAGATATGGTACTCGTGGCGCCACCAGATGATAGCCTTTGCCGATGCTGGATTCAGAGCTATCGCCTTCGATTACAGAGCCTATGGTCTCTCCGATCCTCCACTCCATCCCGAAACCGCCACCTGGTCCAATATTCTCGACGACCTCCTTCATATCCTGAAAGCTCTTCAGCTTCCAAAGGTATACTTCTCCTACTCTCTAATTATGGTTTGTTATTTTGCATGCATTCACGATCCAGTGAAAGTCAGGATTTGGGGAATTTTTTACTTTATATCCGCTGTCACGTTGATTTTTTTTCTTTTATTTTAGAATCTAATTAGATCAGGAATTAGATTGTTCAAGTTAGCATTTAACTCAAACTGTGATTCAATTCAACCCAACTCCGTTTTATAGTAAGATGGAGTGGGTTGATGAGGTACTAATGTAGGCATGAAGCGATGCCTCCATGTAAGAAGATGACTGAAATGATTGTTGCCTAATTGATTCACAACCTTAATGCACTTTAGGTGTTTATTGTTGGGAAAGATTTTGGAGCTCGTACTGCGTATCTATTTTCCACTCTACACTCAGAGATGGTCTTGGGAGTTGTCACATTGGGAGTTCCATATGTCCCGCCAGCCCCCTCTGCCTATCACAAATTCCTTCCTGAAGGCTTCTACATTTCGAGATGGCAGGTAATTTTAAATGAAAAACTTAGATGCATGTGCACTTCCATAAATGCTCTTGCTACTGTTTTTTTAGTTGAAATTTCACCTTAATAACTTGTAAAATGACCTTTAGTGCTTATACTGATTGGAAAACAACAACATTTTGTACAATTTAAAATGCTTAGCTCTTAGCATGATGACCTGGAATATCACCATAACTTTGATTCTATCTATATCAGGAACCTGGAAGGGCTGAAGCTGATTTTGGACGCTTTGATGCAAAGACTGTTGTGCGAAATGTTTACATCCTCTTCTCAAGAAGTGAAATACCGATAGCTAATGAAAACCATGAGATCATGGATTTGGTGGAACCTGATGCTCCTCTTCCCGATTGGTTCTCGGAGGAAGATCTTGCAACATACGGAGCCTTGTATGAGAAGTCTGGATTCCAAACTGCATTGCAGATTCCATATAGGTGCTAGCTTTGGTTCTCTGTTGCCTTTTTTGTGAAATGGGATTTCTTGCTTGCACAAAACAATGAAAGCGTGGTCTCTTGGACTCAATTTTTTTATGTGGTTAAATTCGTGTTAATGGTGTATTTGCATTGCAGGTCATTAGGTGAGGTGTTTAACATACCAGATCCTGTGGTTAAAGTTCCAGCATTTCTGATAATGAGTGGCAAGGATTATAGTCTGAAGTTTCCAGGGATTGAGGCTTTAACAAAGGGTGAAAAAGCAAAAGAATATGTTCCCAATTTGGAGGTTGCATTTATCCCAGAGGGAACTCATTTCGTTCAAGAACAGTTTCCCGTACAGGTGAATAAACTTATCCTTGACTTCTTTGCCAAGCACACTTGATGTTACAGAGCTAAATGATCTGGAGTTTGGTGGAAGGAAGAACTTTATTAGATGGATTTCTTGCACAGAAAACTCGTGAAATGTGCCCGAGTTTTCTAATAATTAATGAGTTTTCTATTCAGCAAATAAATGTACGGTGAGTATCTCCTTTTTGGAAGAATATACTTACATATTTCAATTCGAGACTTTACATAAAGCTTATAATTAAAATATACAAAAAGGGAACTTTAGTTTAGAAAAGTTATTAGAAATAAATCATTATAAATAGAATATTAAATATAAAAAAAAAATACTCATGTTTTCATTTTAAAAACCGAGGGGGTTTGGCGGGTGCGGCGGTGGATGACCCTGCTGTTATCGTGGCAAAATGGTGGTCGTTCAAGATTCAATTTAAAATACATGTAAGATAAAAAAAAAACACGGATGTATTATAATTTTGAAAAGATCTCGGAGTAAATTATACTCACATATAAAACATGTTTAAATTCCAATCCTTTGACCACCTAATTTTTGGGCAATATGTCACTATAACGTGGAGATCGCTAAATAGTATATCATAGTACAAAAAACTACATCGACTACCTTACGAATGAGAAATACAGCGCTATCATTAAGTTTCATGACTTTCTTTCCAAATCCATTACAAAGAAAGACACAGAATATGTATAAGTATTTTTTTTTTTTTTACATGAAAATTTGAGGGAATCTCTTATTTGTGAAATTTTAGTGACGAGATGTATGATGTAGAAGCAAAAGTAATCCTTACATGTTTTATTTTTTAGAATAGCGAGGAACAAAATTAATTAAAATACTTTAAGCTGTTTCAACCTTATTACAAAATAATTTTTGCACACTTTATCCTTAAAACTAAAGGTTTAGTTATATAAAGTGCTAGAATTTCATGACCTAACTCTCAATTTCATGTTCCAACACCAAACTTTCAATGTCAAATTTCATGACCGAACTCTCAAGATTAGACTCCCTAACCAGCTCCCATGCGTCAAGCTCCCGCAGGTCGAGCTTCATCACTTATATGTTTTATGCAAAAATCGTCATTTAGATATCATTTATATGTTTTATGCAAAAATCGCCATCTAGATAAAATGACGTTATCTTAACCTATATACAAAAGATACTTAAGTCTCAAAAAAGAGACATAAGTAACGAGTACTTCAAAAAAGAGAAGCATGGAATTTAAAATGCAGTCTACAAAAAAATCCCAAAAACATAAAGAGCTCCTGATGAGAGGCTAATATGCAAAATAGGGACGCTATTACATGGAAAAATAGAAACTATATTAATCAGCAAAACATAAATGCTAAATGCCTTCTCAACTTTGCTTTTGAACAACTAGTACACAAAAGCAGACCTACTCAAGCGAGAAAGTTGTTGAAGTAATTCCTATCCAGCCCTAAACATTACCTGTAAGAAAACAGAAAACACAATAGATAAATGAATAACCTTTACTTGATATAGATCGTATACCTTAAATTGTGTATGAATGATATATATCAATTCTAATTCATCCCTACGCCCCTAAAAAGACATTTTAATGCACGATAAAGGATTTATGCACCATTCTGAATAGCTGAAAACCACTTTGTCAATTTTGGCTTTAATAATAGCCCACGTTTTAATTTGTGCTAATGCAAACACCTTAACTGCATCCCATACTCTATTTCTAAAAATTATCTCATTCCTATGTTTAGATAATGGTTAGCCAAACAATGCCTCTCATCCTAAATCCTTTTCCTACTACCCTTGTGTGGCAAAAACCCAAACAGTGTTTAATTGGCCTACAATGAGGAACTGTTTGGATCCCAAACCATTTGTCGCACATGTTTCAAATGAGATTTGACACATTACACCTAACTAATAGGTGTTTCACACTTTCTTTATTACTATTGCATAAACAGCATAGAGAGTTTTGTAGATGTATCCCTACTCTACTTAGTCTATCTTTTGTTGGCAACCTGTCTTGGAATGCCCTCCATCCACAGATCAAGAAGGATGGTGTACTTTTCATTTTTCACATTTTATGAAACACATTATTGGCCCTCTCCTACTCCCCAAATGCAATATTATTGTATGCTTCCTTGACCCAATATATGCCATCACAAGTATCTCCTCACTCCCATATATCATTCACATCTTTGTTGGGCTTGCATTGTTGTATTTTCCCAATAAGCTCCTCTACCAAACTTTTTTTCCACTCAAACCACTCTCTCCTTCATCTTAAGTTCCACACCCACTCTAAATCTTCCAATCTCCTACCTGATAAAGATTTTGCATATTTTGATTTGAGTTGGAATATAGCCTGGAAATGCTTTTTTAAAAGATTTTTCACCCACCTAGTTATCTTCCCAAAATAAAATTTTATTTCAACTCCCTATATAGTTATATAGTTATATAGTTATGAAATGTGTAAAGGAGAAATGAAAGAAGATTATAACAAAAATTTGTTGTAAATGAGAAGTCAAAATGAAAAACTTAAATAAAGATAAATCAAATTATAATTATTTTAAAATTTAGTTCATCGGAAATATATATTGAATTTAATATATTGCGTCAACATCTAAACCCAAAACCAAATTAAAATTAAACTTGGGAATTTGTAAATCATAAAATAGTATGGAAGGTCCGTTATTAATTTTATAAAACATAATTTTTAACTCATATACATATATATATAGATATAAAAAAAATTATTAATCATATACATAATTATATACATATAATTATAAAAAATTCAGACTATCTATATTATTTAGATTTTTATTAATTATGTCATTAACATAGAGATTCCTGTAGAACTGATATAAAAAAAATTCACTAAAACCCAACTTGTGTGAATGAATTCAAATCACTA